>Ga0137308_100050_pt1 | contig 199816 bp, 189 predicted proteins | sample Inofrocosms_June_FD_97181 | JGI IMG/M metagenome (GOLD analysis project Ga0137308, IMG submission 97181) | Mouse cecal microbial communities from Vienna, Austria - N-Acetylneuraminic and N-Acetylglucosamine D2O microcosms_June | ecosystem: Host-associated > Mammals > Digestive system > Large... | reverse complement strand
GGAATACGCAAAAACGGAGGCGCCGCCTGTGCGCCTCCGTTCTTTTTTACTTCTTTCCGTGCAGCGCCTTCATCCGCTTTTCGTGATCCAAAATGCTCTTGCGCATCCGGAGGCTCTTGGGGGTCACCTCCAGCAGCTCGTCGTCCGCCAGGAACTCCAGGCACTGCTCCAGGCTCATCTGCTTGGGGGGCACCAGCCGCAGCGCGTCGTCGGAGCCGCTGGCCCGGGTGTTGGTCAGCTGCTTTTTCTTGCACACGTTCACCGTCATGTCCTCGCTCCGGGGGCTGACGCCGATGACCATGCCGCCGTAGACCGGGATGCCCGCGCCGATGAACAGCGTGCCCCGCTCCTGGGCGTTGAAGAGGCCGTAGGTGATGGACTCCCCAGTCTCGAAGGAGATGAGGGACCCGTTGCCCCGGCGCTGAATGTCGCCCTTATAGGGGGCGTAGCTGTCGAAGACGGAGGCCATGATGCCCTCGCCCTTGGTGTCGGTGAGGAAGTCGTTGCGATAGCCGAAGAGGCCCCGGGCGGGGACCAGGAACTCCACCTTCATCCGGCTTCCCACGGGGGTCATTTCCACCATGTCCGCCTTCCGCTGGCCCAGCTTCTCAATGACCGCGCCCACGCAGTCGGCGGGCACGTCCACCACCAGCCGCTCGATGGGCTCGCACTTCTTTCCGTCGATCTCCTTATAGAGCACCCGGGCCGGGGACACCTGGAACTCATAGCCCTCCCGGCGCATGGTTTCGATGAGGATGGAGAGGGACATCTCCCCCCGGCCCGCCACGTTGAAGGCGGTCTCCTTGTCCGTCTCCGTCACCCGGAGGGACACGTCCCGCAGGGTCTCCCGGAAAAGGCGCTCCCGGATCTGGCGGGAGGTGACGAACTTCCCTTCCCGCCCGGCGAAGGGGGAGTCGTTGACGGAGAAGGTCATTTCCAGGGTGGGGGCGGAGATCTTCACGAAGGGCAGGGCCTCCACCGTGTCGGGGACGCAGATGGTGTCCCCGATGGTGACGTCGGGGATGCCGCTCATGGCGATGATGTTCCCGGCGAAGGCCTCGGTGACGGGCTTGCGGCCCAGGCCGTCGAACTCGTAAATCGCCGTGGCCTTGGCCTTGCGGAGGACGGCCTCCGGGTCGTGGTAGTTGCAAACGGCGATTTCCTGGTTCTGCTTCAAAGTCCCCCGCTCGATGCGGCCGATGGCGATGCGGCCCACGAACTCGTTGTAGTCGATGGAGGAAACCAGCATCTGGAAGGGCAGATCCACCTCCGCCTCCGGGGCGGGGATATACTCCAGGATGGTGTCGAAGAGGGGCTTGAGGTCCGTCCCCTGGACGCTGGGGGAGCAGGAGGCGGTGCCGTTGCGCCCGGAGCAAAAGAGCATGGGGCTGTCCAGCTGCTCGGAGGTAGCGTCCAGGTCCATGAGGAGCTCCAGCACCTCGTCAATGACCTCATAGACCCGCTGGTCGGGCCGGTCAATCTTGTTCACCACCACAATGACCCGGTGGCCCAGCTCCAACGCCCGGGAAAGCACGAAGCGGGTCTGGGGCATGGGCCCCTCGGCGGCGTCCACCAGGAGGATAACGCCGTTGACCATCTTGAGGACCCGCTCCACCTCGCCGCCGAAGTCGGCGTGGCCCGGGGTGTCCACGATGTTGATTTTGGTGTCTCCGTACTGGATGGCGGTGTTTTTGGCCAGGATGGTGATGCCCCGCTCCCGCTCCAGGTCGCCGGAGTCCATGACCCGGTCGACGACCTCCTGGTTTTCCCGGTAAACGCCGCCCTGCTTCAGCATCTCATCCACCAGCGTGGTCTTGCCGTGGTCGACGTGGGCGATGATGGCGATATTTCTCAGATGTTCATTCCGCATAAGTTCACAGACTCCTTTGAAAGGGCGGAGGTCCCGCCGTAGAATGGAAGACAAAATTTCACGGTTTCTTATTATATGCCACTCCCCGCCGCTTTTCAACGGAAGAATCCACATTTTTCGGGACTTTTTCACGAAAAATCCAAGTCACCTTGGACAAGTTCGACAAAAAGCGGAGACGGCTTCCGCCGCCTCCGCCATATTCACGCCTGTTTTTCCAGAGTCTCCTCCCGCAGCAGTAAGTACTCTTCCATGCAAAGCCCGCTGTCCCGGATGTCCAGGGCCACCTCCCGGCCCACATAGCGGTAGTGCCAGGGCTCGTAGCCGATACCGGTGATCTCGCTTTTGTCGTTGGGATAGCGGAGGATGAAGCCGTACTCCCAGCAATGCTCCATCAGCCACTTCTGTTCGGCGGTCTTCTCCTGCTTCTTGGTCAGGGCCTGATAGGACTGGGACACGATGTCCAGCGCCAGGCCCAGCTGGTGCTCGCTGGTGCCCGGACGGGCCACCCAGCGGCCCGCCTCGGCCTCGGCGGCCTTCCGGCTGTAGCCCGCGTTCCGCAGGCGGGCGATCTTGTTGTTGTACAGGTAGGTCTGCTTGGACTGGGTCCGGTAAGAGGAGCAGATCTTGGGCTGCAGCCCCGCCTTCCGGCAGGCCTCCAGCATGGCGGTGAGATCCTCATAGGCCCGCTCGTCCACCTTGTTCCCGTCGGGCAGGGTTTTCAGGGTCACCTCATAGTCCTCCGGCATCTCGTTCCAGGGGTTCACCAGGAGAATCTGCCAGTCCTCCGCCTCCGGAAAAACGGGGTCCTTCCGTTCCTTCCCGGAAGCGGCCTCCGCCGTCCGGGCCTCGGGTCTGGCGCTCTCCGCGGCCCTCTCCGGTTCCTTCACCGGCTCCGGCGTCACCACGGTCAGCTCCGGAATTTTCGAGGCTTCCCTCTCCTCGCCGGGGGCCGTCAGCCGGGTGTTCAAAACCGGCCTCTCCCTTGCGGAGGGTTCCTTGCCCATGCCTCCCGCCTGGACTGCGGTCAAAAGCAGCAGCAGCGATGCCAGCAGCGCCGCCGCCCGTTTGCTCCATCTCATTTGTTGCCGTTCCTTTCCAATCCCACTATATCTTGTGGCTTATTGCATTCATCATACGCCTTTTCATTCCCAAATACAAGAGGTATTTTATGAACGGGCCAAACTTTTTTAGAAGCTCCAAGCTCCGGGGACATTTTCTCTTTTCATTTTTTCCCCGGCGTGGTATAATCCCTACCAGGAACGGCAATATCAGGAAATACCGGGCCCCTCCGGGGCCTGTTTGGAAAGGACGCGGAGCTATGCGCGAACAGATGGACCTGACGGAGCGGAAGCTTGGCCGGGAGGATAAATTCACCGGCCGGATTGTGTCCGTCCATGTGGACACGGTGGAGCTGCCGGACGGCGAAACCGCCTCGCGGGAGGTGGTGGACCATCCGGGAGGCGTCGCCGTCCTGGCCCTGGACGGGGACAACAACGTGCTGACGGTGACCCAGTACCGCTATCCCTTCGGCCGGACCCTGATGGAGATTCCCGCCGGGAAGCTGGACCACCCCGGAGAGGACCCCTACGCGGCGGGCCTCCGGGAGCTGAGGGAGGAGACCGGCGCGGTGCCCGGGGTTTACCGCTCCCTGGGCCGCATTCTGCCCTCCCCGGGCTGCTACGGCGAAACCCTCCACCTCTACCTGGCCCAGGATCTCAAAATGGAGGCCCAGCACCTGGACGAGGACGAGTTTTTAAGCGTGGAGCGTGTCCCCTTCGCCGAGATGGTCCGCCGCTGCCTGGAGGGGGAAATCGAGGACGCCAAGACCGTGGCGGCGGTGCTGAAGGCGAAAATCCTGCTGAACCTGTGACGCCGTGAAACGGACCGCCCCAGGGGCGCAAATCAGTTTGGAGGTCGAGCATGACGGAGGAAAAGACCGTTCTCGTTGTAGAGGACGAGAAAAACATCGTGGACATCCTGCGCTTCAACCTGGAGCGGAAGGGCTACCGCGTAATCGAGGCTTACGACGGCGAGGAGGGACTGCGGATGGCCCGGACGGAGAAGCCGGACCTGATTCTGCTGGACATCATGCTGCCCAAGATGATCGGCTTTGACGTGTGCGGGGCCCTGCGCAAGGACGGGGACAACGTGCCCATCCTGCTCCTCACCGCCCGGGAGGAGGAGGACGACAAGGTCCGGGGCCTGGAAATCGGGGCGGACGATTATATCACCAAGCCCTTTTCCATGCGGGAGGTCATCGCCCGGGTGGAGGCCAACATCCGCCGCACCTCCATGGCTTCCCCCGCCGGATCCGCGGCGGCGGACAGCGCCATGCCGGTGGCGGGGGACCTGGCGATTAACACGGACAGCCACCAGGTCTTCCGGGCGGGAAAGGCCATTGACCTGACCCAGAGGGAGTATGAGCTTTTGACCTTCCTGGCCAGCCACCCCAACAAGGTCTACTCCCGGGTGGACCTGATGGAGCAGGTTTGGAACTACGGGTATGTGGGGGACGACGTGCGGACCGTGGACGTCACCGTCCGGCGCCTCCGGGAGAAGATTGAGGAAAATCCCGCCAGCCCCCAGTTCATCCTGACCCGCCGGGGGGCGGGGTACTATTTTGCGGTGAACTGACCGAAAGGCCAGCTCTCTAGAAAGGAGGCGCCGCCGTGTTCCGCAGCCTGCACATGAAGCTGACGCTGATACTCCTGCTGCTCATTACCTCCCTCATGGCGGTGGTGGGGGCCTTCCTGACCATCAACGTCTCCAACTTCTTCACCAACACCTTCTACCAGCAGATCGACAGCGTCTTCGGCGCGGACCAGCGGGAGTTCGTCACCTCCCTCCGGGGCGAGGCCGCCCAGGACGACGGCGCCGACCGGGTCCACGACATGATGGAGCTCACCGCCGGAAAGCTTGGCATCGACTACCGCACCCGGAACTACTTCGTCCTGGACGGGGAGACGGGGGCCTATCTCAACGGCTCCGCCGCCGAGGGCGCCATGCCCCGGGAGCAGAGCCCCAACCTCCTCACCGCCCGAAACGCCGTCCTGCGCCGGGACGAGGCGGGCATCGGGGACGTCAGCGACATCACCGCCGACTACATGGACGCCGCCATCCCCATCTTCGGGGGAGACAACGCCTTCATCATTTATATCCTGGACAACCGGGACACCGTTTCCGGCCTCAACAGCCAGCTTTTCCAAATCATCATGCAGGCCCTGGTCATCGGCCTTTTGATTTCCGTGCTCTTGAGCTTCCCCCTCTCCAAAACCATGGTGGGCCCCATTGAAAAGCTCACCGCCGGGGCGGAGAAAATGGCCGCCGGGGACTTCGGCGGCGCTTTGCCCGTGGAGTCCACGGACGAAATCGGCGTGCTGACCGGCACCTTCAACGAGATGGCGGGGGTCCTCCAGTCCACCCTGGCCGCCGTGGAGAACGAGCGGAACAAGCTGGACACCCTCTTCCTTCACATGACCGACGGCGTGGTGGCCTTTGACCACGGCGGAAAGCTCATCCACTGCAACCCCGCCGCCAACGACATGCTCCAGCGCCCCGTGGGGCCGGAGTGCACCTATGAGGAGCTGTTCGGCGGCCTCTTTCCCTTCGGGGATATGCTGGCCCTCCAGCGGCCCAGCTTTGCCGAGGGGGAGCTGGAGGCCGGGGATAAAACCCTGGAGGTCTACCTGGCCCCCTTCTCCGACCGGGAGCGGGGCGGCGTGCTGATCGTCCTCCACGACGTGACGGAGCAGCACCGCAACGAGGAGCGGCGCAAGGAATTCGTGGCCAACGTCTCCCACGAGCTCCGCACCCCCCTTACCAACGTCCGCACCTACGCCGAAACTCTCCGGGACGCGGAGGGGGACATCCCCCTGTCCACCGCCAACGGCTTTTTGGACATCATCATCACGGAGACGGACCGGATGACCCACATCGTCCAGGACCTGCTCACCCTCTCCCGGCTGGACCGGGGGGACGCGGAGCTGGTCCTCTCCCGCTTCCCCTTTGCCGAGGCCATCCAGAGCGTGGTCCGCTCCAGCGCCCTGAACGCCCGGCAGCGGGGCCATGAGCTCACCTGCGAAGACCTTGGCCACCTGCCCCTCATCGTGGGGGACCGGAGCCGTTTGGAGCAGGTGATGATGAACATCCTGGGCAACGCCATCAAATACACCCCCGACGGGGGCCACATCCGGGTCTGCGCCGGCTGCGGGGAGGACGACACCGTCTGGATGGAGGTCCAGGACGACGGCATCGGCATCCCGGACAAGGACCGGGAGCGCATTTTTGACCGCTTTTACCGGGTGGACAAGGCCCGGTCCCGGGAATCCGGCGGCACGGGCCTGGGCCTCTCCATCGCCCGGGAAATCGTCCAGCGGCACCACGGCGTCATCGCCCTGGCCCCCCACGAGGGGCCCGGCACCACCATCCGCATGACCCTGCCCATCGCCCAGGGCCGGGGCCGGCAGACGGAGGGCTGAGCCATGGGGGAACAGCGGCAGGACCGCCGGAACCTGGTCCAGAACATCCTCATCACCCTGCTGGCCCTGTCGGCGGCGGTGCTCTTCACCCAGACCCAGCTCTACAACCTGAACCTGACCACCAGCGAGGCGCCGCCGGGGCCCGCGCAGTCCGCCGCCCCGGCGGCGGAATTGGCCGCCCCGGTGCGCACCGCCGTCACCGGGGACTACGGCCGCTGCGGCGGCCTGACCTGCACCACCGGGGACCCGGTTTTCGCCGACCCCCTGGGCCGCCGCCTGCTGGAAGCCCTGGGCTCCGCCCGGGACTACGTTCCCTGCTCCCGGGGGGACTTTCTCCGGGCCCTGCGGGGGCCCTCCCTTTACTATGACTTCCTGGAACCCCTGCCCCTGTCCGTCCTGGCGGGCCTGCTGGGCGGCGGCGAGGACGTCTCCCCCCGGGAGGACCTCTCCGCCCGCCGCCTGCTCATTGTCCCCCAGGAGGGCGGCGCGGTCCTCTACCTCTGGGACGGCGGGGAGAACTGCTTTCGGGCCTCCACCGCCGTCTCCTCCGACAGCCTGGAACAGGTCATCAGCCGCTATGAGCTGGGGGACGCCTCCTTCGCCATGGACGGCGGCGGCCTGGAGCGGGAATTGGACCCCTGTTCCCTGCTGCCCGCCCAGCCGCCGGAGCTGCCCTCCTTCACCCTGGGGGACCCCCTGGCGGGAGGGACGGACTGGCTCCTCTCCGCCCTGGGCTTCAACCCCCGGAGCCGGACCCGCCACACGGAGTCCAGCGGCACGGAGCTCATCATAGACGGGGACCGGACCCTCCGCATCCGGCCGGACAACACCATCCACTACCAGAGCGGGAACGAACCCATCCTCCGGGTAAAGGCCGCCGGGGACCTGCCCACGGCCCGGGAGGCGGCCCTGGGGGCCGGCTCCCTGCTCAGCAGCCTCCTGGCCCCCGTCTCCGGGGAGCTTCAGCCCTGGCTGCAAAGCCTCCGCCGCAGCGGGGACGTGACGGCGCTGCGCTTCGGCTACCAGCTGAAGGGCGTGCCCGTCCGCTTTCAGGACGGGGGCTTTGCCGCCGAGATCACCCTTACCGGCTCCGCCGTCACCGCCCTGAGCCTGCGGTTCCGGCAGTATAACGCCGCGGAGGAGCCCTCTTTGCTGCTGCCCCTGCCCCAGGCCCTGGCCGTGGCCGCCGCCAGTCCCGGAAAAGAGCTCTCCATCGGCTACGTCGAGCGCGGCGGGAAATGCCGGGCCTACTGGCTGTCGGATTGAGAGGAAGGCCTTATGGAACGCTTCCGTCTGAAAAACATCATCATTTTAATCCTGGTCCTGCTGAACGCCTTCCTGCTCTTCTCCCTGGCCCAGCGCCGGGCGGAGGAGCGGGAGTCCTTCCACCGCACGGCGGAGCAGCTGGCGGCCCTTTTCCAGGAGGACGGCATGCTCCTGGAGCCCGGCGCCGTCTCCCGGGACGTCCCCCCCGACGGCGTGGCCCTGATTCGGGACGCCGCCCTGGAGGAGCAGGCCGCCGCCTTCCTTCTGGGCGGGACCACGTCCTCCATGGACCAGGGCGGCGGCATCTTCCACTACGCCGGAGCGTCCGGGGAGGCCCTGTTCCGCTCCAGCGGCGGCTTTGACGCCGCCGGAACCCTGGCGGAGGCGGACGTGGAGGACTTTTGCCGGGAGTTCTGCCGGACCTTTTCCTACGAGGACCCTGATATCCGGCTGGACGGGGAGGGCGGCGGCGTGTTCACCGTCCCGGCGGTCTACGGCAGGCTTCCGGTTTTCAACTGCACGGTGACCTTTACCGTGGAAAACGGGATTCTCACCGCCGTCAGCGGCACGCTGCTGCCCAAGGCCGGCGCCCCCGTCTCGGGGGAGGAACCCCTCTCCGCCGCCGGGGCCCTGACGGCCTTTCAGCGGATGCGGCGGGAGAGCGCGGCGGTGGCCTCCACGGTGACGGACGCCCGGCTGTGCTATGAGCTCCAGACCGCCGGAGCCTCCCTGTCCCTGGACCCGGCGTGGCGCATTGTCACGGATACGGAGGACTATTTCGTCAACTGCTTCACCGGCGCGGTCACCGCCGGGGGCTCCCGGACGGGAGAGGGGGCCGCCTGACCTTCCGAAACGCCCGGCGTTATCCAAATTTTTTCTGGAACCCCGGCCCCCTGGGCCGGGGTTTTCCCCCCGTTCGCGGAAGCGGGAAGGCTTTTTCGTCAAAATATTATGTAAAAACACGGAAGGAAAGGTTTGCATTTTTTCCTCCGCTGTGCTATCATAACAAAGCGTGTAAAAACCGTTAAAGAAGAATTTTCCTCCCCGCGCCCCGCGCGGGTATGAAGCGCCGCCAGCCGGGCAAACTGTTTCTTGTGCCTCCCGCGAATGCCCCGGACCGGCAAACCGTTGCTTGAAAAGAGGGTCAATATTTTGACGAAATATATGATACAGGGCGGAACGCCCCTGTTTGGCGAAGTGGAAATCAGCGGCGCGAAAAACGCCGCCGTGGCGATTATCCCCGCCGCGCTGCTGGTGGACGGGGTCTGCCGCATTGAGAACATCCCCCAGATTTCCGACGTGACGCTGTGCTTGAATATTTTAGAGCAGCTGGGGGCGGGGGTCCGCAGCCTGGACCGCCACACCGTGGAGGTGGACTGCCGCCACATTCACTCCACCCGCACCCCCTACGACCTGGCCCGGCGCATCCGGGCCTCCACCTACTTCATCGGCGCTCTCCTGGGCCGTTTCGGCCAGGCGGAGGTGGCCCTGCCGGGCGGCTGTAACTTCGGCGGCGTCCGGCCCATCGACCAGCATATCAAGGGCTTCAACGCCCTGGGGGCCAACGTGGCGGTGGAAGGGGGCTTCATCCGGGCCACCGTCGGCGAGGAGCGGCTGCAGGGCGCCAGCATCTACCTGGACGTGGTTTCCGTGGGGGCCACCATGAACATCATGATGGCCGCCGTCATGGCGGAGGGCCGGACGGTGATTGAAAACGCCGCCAAGGAGCCCCACATCGTGGATCTTGCAAACTTTTTGAACTCCATGGGGGCCAACATCCGGGGCGCAGGCACGGACACCATTAAGATTCGGGGCGTAGACCGCCTCCGGGGCGGCAGCTACGCCATCATTCCCGACCAGATTGAGGCGGGCACCTACATGGCCGCCGCCGCCGCCGCGGGCGGGCAGATTCTGGTGAAAAATATCATCCCCAAGCACATGGACTGCATCACCGCCAAGCTCCAGGAATGCGGCGTGGAGGTGGAGGAGCACGAGGACACCCTCCTGGTCCGCCGGAACGGCCCGCTGCGCCGGGCCAACATCAAGACCCTGCCCTATCCCGGCTTCCCCACGGACATGCAGCCCCAGATTACCACGGTCCTCTCCCTGGCCCAGGGCATCTCCCTGGTGACGGAGAGCGTGTGGTCCAGCCGCTACCGCTATGTGGACGAGCTCCGCCGCATGGGGGCCAGCATCCAGGTGGACGACAAGACCGCCGTGGTGGAGGGCGTGGACCATCTGGTGGGCGCGCCCATCCAGGCCTCGGACCTCCGGGCGGGAGCCGCTCTGGTCATCGCCGCCCTGGCCGCCAAGGGGCAGAGCGAAATCTCCTGCGTGCACTACATTGAGCGGGGCTATGAGAACCTGGTGGAAAAACTCCGCGGGCTGGGGGCCAACATCCGGGCCGTGGAGGAATCGGAGGAGCACCGGCGGCTGAACCTTGGTTAACATCGAAACGGTTCCGGGAGATGGAGGGGAGGCCCTTCCGTCTCCCGGTTTTTGCGAGGGAGGACCTATTATGAGCGCGGGAGGAACGGTATGCCGGATTTGACATCCATGAAGAACATCGGGGCGGAGATGGCCCGGAAGCTGGCGGCGGCGGGCATCCGCACCCCGGAGGAGCTGGCGGAGGCCGGGTCCAAGAACGCCTTTTTCCGATTGAAAACCCTCTATCCCGGCGTCTGCCTGGTCCATCTCTACGCTCTGGAGGGGGCGGTCCGGGGCGTGGAGTTCAACGAGCTCCCCCCGGAGGTAAAGGCGGATTTAAAGGAATTCAGCGGCGCGCTGAAAGGAAAAGGAGGTTCCCCGCGTTGACAACGGTACATACCCTGGCCAGCGGCTCCTCCGGGAACGCGCTGGCCCTGAGCTGGGAGGGCGGAAACATCTTGGTGGACGCGGGCATCTCCTGCCGCCGCATCCGCCAGGGGCTCCAGGCCCTGGGGCTGGACCTTCCCGACCTGGACGGCATTTTCATCACCCACACCCACACGGACCACATCTCCGGCCTTCAAACCCTTTTAAAGCGCACAAGCTGCCCCGTCTACGCCTCCGCCCAGGCGGGCCGGGACCTGCTGCGGCGGATGGTCCTTTTGGAGGACCGCCTCCGGGAGGCGGAGGGGGCCTTTTCCGTGAAGGACTGCGCCGTCACCGCCTTCCCCACCTCCCACGACGCCCCCGGCTCCCGGGGCTACCGCTTCGACACCCCCGACGGGGGCTTCGGCCTGCTGACGGACAGCGGCGTGGTGACGCCGGAGGCGGAGGCGGTCCTGCCGGGCGTTGCCCTGGCGGTGCTGGAGGCCAACCACGACGTGGAGACTCTGCGGAGCGGTCCCTATCCCTACTTTTTGAAAAAGCGCATTCTGGGCCCGGAGGGGCACCTCCCCAACGAGGAAGCCGCCGCCTTTGCCGTCACCCTGACCAGGGCCGGGGCCCGGGAAATCGTCCTGGCCCACCTGAGCCGGGAGAACAACACCCCGGCCATGGCCCTCCGGGCGGTGGAGACGGCGCTGAGCGCCGCGGGCCTGGCCCCCCGCCTCTCCGCCGCCCCCCGGGACGGCCTCAGCGGGGCGTATGTGCTGGAGGGAGGAACGGTATGCAGCGGGTAATCCTTCTGTGTGTAGGGAAGCTGAAAGAGAAATTTTACGCCGGGGCGGCGGCGGAGTACGCCAAGCGGCTGAGCCGGTACTGCAAGCTGGAAATCGTGGAGCTGCCGGAGGAGCGGCTGCCGGAAAACCCCTCTGCCGCCCAGATTGAGGGGGCCCTTTTGAAGGAGGCGGAGAATATCCGCCGGAAGCTGCCGCCCTCCTCCCGTCTGATCGCCTTGTGCGTGGAGGGGCGGCTCCGATCCAGCGAGGAGCTGGCCCGCACCATGGCCGCCTGGGCCGCGGGGACGGAGCTGGGGCAGGAGAAGCGGCTGGTGTTTTTAATCGGGGGGTCCTTCGGGCTCCATGCGTCCATCAAGGCGGAGGCGTGGGCGAAGCTGTCCATGTCGCCGATGACATTTCCCCACCACCTGGCCCGGGTGATGCTGCTGGAGCAGATTTACCGGGCCTACCAGATTAACGGGGGGACAAGATATCATAAGTGAGGCCCGCCCTGGGGGGATGTCCTGCCGGGAAAAGGGCAGTTTCTGGGGGAATGGCCTACCGGGAGAAGGGAAGTCCTTGGAGGAATGGCCTGACCAAGGGGTCAGGCCCCACATCGTCGGAAGAAATTCCGCCCGCTGCGTCCCCGCCTGACGGCGAGGACTCCGCTCTGCTCCATTCCTTCCTCCTCTCCCCACCGGACCCGCTTCGCTGGGCTCCGGCGGGGGCCCCTATAGGGTGGTCTATTGAGAGAAGGCAGTTCCGGAAAAAGGCGGACACCTACCCCCTACCGCCAGGGTAGCGGCAGCGAAAAGAGGAGGGAGTCCATTCGGTGACCTCCAACCCCCCGCCCGCACCACGCCGCGGGCTGGAGACTTGCGTACCCGGAGGAAGCACCTCTTGCGCGACCCCCGTCCTTCGTCCCCCCGCAGGGGCGATACTTCTTTTTCTCTTTTGGACCGTGCACGGCCCGTTTTCTCTTTTTCTTCTGGCAAGAAAAACTGGGGCCCCCGCGCGGCCTGCCGCGTGGGGAGAGGAGGAAGGAACGGAGCAGAGCGCAGTCCTCGCCGTTAGGCGGGGACGGAGTGGGCGGAGTTTCTTCCGACGACATGGGGGGTGCAATGCACCAGCCATCGCTGGTATCCATTCTCCCCCGCCCGTAAGGGCGAGTACAATCCCCCCCTCTTGCAAAAGCAAAAATTTATGATATAATATACCATCCATATGAAATAACAGAAATCAGGTGATCACAATGACCCTCAAAAAAATCGCGGCGGTTTTCGCCGGCAAAGAATCCCTGGACGGGCAGTCCATCACGGTGGGCGGCTGGGCCCGCACCATCCGGGACATGAAAAACTTCGGCTTCGTGGAACTGAACGACGGCTCCTGCCTGAAAAACCTCCAGGTGGTCATGGAGGCCGGAACCCTGGAAAACTATAAGGACATCGCCGCCCAGAACGTGGGCGCGGCCCTCATCGTCACCGGCACCGTGGTCCTCACCCCCGAGGCTAAGCAGCCCCTGGAGCTGAAAGCCGCAAAAATTGAGGTGGAGGGCCCCTCCACCCCCGACTATCCCCTTCAGAAGAAGCGGCACACCGTGGAGTACCTGCGGACCATCCAGCACCTGCGGCCCCGGACGAACCTGTTCTCCGCCGCCTTCCGGGTCCGCAGCGCCGCCGCCTTCGCTATCCACGAATTCTTCCAGAGCCGGGGCTTTGTCTACGTCCACACCCCCATCATCACCGCCAGCGACTGCGAGGGCGCCGGGGAGATGTTCCGGGTCACCACCCTGGACCCGGAGAACCCGCCCCGGACCGAGGACGGAAAAATTGACTTCTCCCAGGACTTCTTCGGCAAGCCCGCGAACCTGACCGTCTCCGGCCAGCTCAACGCCGAGAACTTCGCCATGGCCTTCGGGGACGTGTACACCTTCGGCCCCACCTTCCGGGCGGAGAACTCCAACACCCAGCGCCACGCCGCCGAGTTCTGGATGATCGAGCCGGAGATGGCCTTCTGCGATCTGGCGGGGGACATGGACGTGGCGGAAGCCATGATCAAGTACGCCATCCAAAAGGTCATGGAGCGCTGCCCCGACGAAATCAGCTTCTTCAACAGCTTCGTGGACAAGGGGCTCAAGCAGCGGCTGGAGCATGTGGCCTCCTCCGACTTCGGCCGGGTGAGCTACACGGAGGCCGTGGAGATTCTGGAGAAGAACAATGACCAGTTCGACTACAAGGTCTACTGGGGCTGCGACCTCCAGACGGAGCACGAGCGGTATCTCACCGAGCAGGTCTTCAAGCGCCCGGTGTTTGTGACGGACTATCCCAAGGAGATCAAGGCCTTCTATATGCGCCTCAACGACGACGGGAAGACCGTGGCCGCGGCGGACTGCCTGGTCCCCGGCATCGGGGAGATCATCGGCGGAAGCCAGCGCGAGGAGCGGCTGGAGGTTCTGGAGCGCCGCATCAAGGAGCTGGACATGGACCCGGAGAGCTACTGGTGGTACTGCGATTTGCGGCGCTACGGCTCCTGCCGCCACGCGGGCTTCGGCCTGGGGTTCGAGCGGCTGGTAATGTATCTCACCGGCGTGAGCAATATCCGGGACGTGCTGCCGCATCCCCGCACGGTGGGAAGCGCAGACTTTTAAACACGCGCTTGACGCTATCGAGACAGGCTCCCCCGAGAGGGGGAGCCTGTTTTCCGCCCTGGTTTGGCGCCCGACGCCCAAGGACAGAAAAAACGGCCAGTCCGGGCCTTTGGCGGCCCAGTCTGGTCGTTTTTCTGTTCCGTTTTTATGCCGCAGTCTGAGGACGCTTCTCAAAAATGGGCAGGCCCGGTTCCCATGCGGCGATAGACTTATTTCTCGTAGGCCCTGTACAGGAAGGTCACAATCTGGCCCCGGGTGCAGGGGTTATCGGGGGAGAAGGTGGTGCCGTCCCCGGTGCCGTTGGTGACGCCCTGGCCCACGGCCCAGTCCACGGCGTCCAGAAGATCGGGCCAGTACCACTGACCGCCGGTCTTGGGTTCCTCCGGCATATCGGTGAAGCTGGACTTGGCGGCAGCCTTGGGGCTGCCGAAGGCCTTCCAGATGAAGTAGGCCGCGGACGCCCGGTCGCAGGTCTTGTGGGGGTCGAAAGTGCCGGAGTACTCCATATCCAGCTCAGCCGCCCACTGAACGGCTTTGTAGTAGTACGCGCCGGGATCGGTCACGTCCATGTACTGCGTCTCCGTCAGCTTGGGCTCCGGGGACCCGGCGGCCCGCCAGAGGAAGGTGACGATCTGGGCCCTGGTGCAGGGGTCGCCGGGGCCGAAGGTTGTGGCGGTTTTGCCGTTGGTAATCCCCTTCTCCACCGCCCAGGAAATCGCCGGGGCGAAGGGAGAGGAGGCCGCCACATCGGCGAACTTGGACGCGGGAGTCCCGGCGGGCTTCTGGGGCTCGGCGGGTTTTTCGGGTTCGGCGGGCTTCTGGGTCCCGGCGGGCTTGGACTCGATGGCCTGCCCGTCCTTGACCACGGTGCCCTTTTTCACCCACCCGGCGTAGAGGGTCATGTCCTCCGTGACGGGGTTGGACTCCTTCCAGGGGTACAGCTTGCCGTCCTTCCCCTCAATGCACCAGGCGTAGAACTCGTAATTGCTGGCCGGGGCCGTCAGCTTGCTCCCGTCGGGCAGGCCCACGATGTCGCCCTTGACCACGGTTTTCTCCTTGGGGATTTCATCCTGCTTGGGGTTTTTGCAGTTCAGGTCGAATTTCACGGTGAAGGGGCCGTCCTTGTTTTCCTCGGAGCCGCTTCCCTCCTTGGTCCATTTGGCGACCACGGAGGTCTTTTCTGTGAAGGTGACATCGGAGATCGGCTTGCCGTCTTGAGTAAACCAGCCGTCAAAGGTGTGGCCCGGATATACGGGCTTTACGGCGGGCTCCTCCACCTTGGGCCCGGTTGTCTGGACGGTCATGAGGGTAGTCCCGTTGGGGGGGAATGTTCCGGGATGCGCGTCAAAAATGACGTCAAATTCTTCGCCCGCGCCGGGGGCCTCTGTATCGGGCGTCCATTTGGCGACCACGGAGGTCTTTTCTGTAAAGGTGACATCGGAGATCGGTTTGCCGTCTTGAGTAAACCAGCCGTCAAAGGTGTGGCCCGGATATACGGGCTTTACGGCGGGCTCCTCCACCTTGGGCCCGGTTGTCTGGACGGTCATGAGGGTAGTCCCGTTGGGGGAGAATGTTCCGGGGTGTGCGTCAAAGATGACATCGAATTTTCCGCTGTCCTCCTCCGCCAGGGCCGTCATGGGCAGAAGCCCCAGGCACAGCACCAGGGCCAGCAGGAATGCCGCAATGCGTGTTCTCTTCATGTTTCGTGATATCTCCTTCTTTGCGTTTTGTCCCGCCGGAAAATCCTTCCTGCGGGACCTGGCAGCAATTATATCTTGTTCGGGGCGGAAAGGCAATACCCGGGGCGCAAAAAAGCCGCCCCATGGGCGGCAGACGGGCAAAAAACATCCCCCCATCCGCTCCTTCGGCGAATGGGGGGCTCAACCATTGATCGGACTATCCATTGATCTTCGTACCTCGTGCTTTCTTAATGCTGCCGTTCGGGGGGGATTCGCTGGGGTTTGGGTGATCCGTGGGGTTTCCAATCCATAAAACAGTTTCTCGCGCCGACCTGTTGGTCCCGCTGGCTCATCATAATGAGGGGTGTTTCGTCTTTGGGAATTGCCTGAGATCACGCTGTCGCCGGGTATGCGCTGGGGCTTTTCGAACGGCGCTTGGAAGACGTGGGTTTTCGTGTGTGACTAGTACACTGGACTCACCTCTTTCTGTAGCTAAAATATACAATAATTTCGGACGACTGTCAAGACCTTTTGTGAGATTTTACGTTTTTGACAAAGGTAAACCGATTACCTCCGGCGAAAATCACAAAACACCCGGGCGGGGGGGCGGGATTCCGCCTTGTGCTTTCCTGGCTTTCATGGTATGATAACGCTGTTGAATTTTAAATATCACCGGCACGGATGGAGGAAGCGTTTTGAAGCGAGAGGAAATCGTGGTCCCGGAGGGGGAAATCGCCCGCCAGCGGGGCTTTCAGGAGAAGATAAAAGCCATGTTCGCCGCCCGGGGGGGCCATCCCAGGGCCTGTGTGGAGACCTTCGGCTGCCAGCAGAACGTGGCGGACGGGCAGCGGATCATGGGCATGCTGGAAGCCATGGGCTTTGCCTTTACGGAGGACCCTGGAGAGGCGGACCTGGCCCTGCTGAACACCTGCGCCGTCCGGGAACACGCGGAGCAGCGGGTCTTCGGGAACCTTGGCATCCTGACCCACTCCAAAAAAGAGAACCCGGAGCAGGTGATCATCCTCTGCGGCTGCATGGCCCAGGAAGAGCGGGTGGCGAAGCGGGTAAAGGAATCCTACCGCCATGTGGATTTGGTCTTCGGGCCCCAGGCCCTGTGGCGCTTCCCGGAGCTTTTATGGCAGGTTTACGAAACCCGGAAGCGGGTCTTCTCCACCGCCGAGGAGCACGGCTGCATCGCCGAGGGCCTGCCGGTGGTCCGGGAAGGAGGGGTGAAGGCCTGGGTTTCCATCATGTACGGGTGCAACAACTTCTGTTCCTACTGCATCGTGCCCTACGTCCGGGGCCGGGAGCGGAGCCGGGAGCCCTCCGCCGTGCTGGCGGAGGTCCGGGAGCTGGTGGAGGCCGGGTACAAGGACATCACCCTCCTGGGCCAGAACGTGAACTCCTACGGCAATGACCTGGATACCGGGTATCACTTCCCGGACCTTCTGGAGGACATCGACCAAATTCCGGGGGACTACTGGGTCCGCTTCATGTCCAGCCACCCCAAGGACGCCACCCCCCGGCTCTTCGACGTGATGGCGAAGTGCCGTCACGTTGCCAAGCAGCTCCACCTGCCCTTCCAGTCCGGAAACGACCGGGTGCTGGGGGAGATGAACCGGCGCTACACCCGGGAGAAGTACCTGGAGCTGATCCGCCGCGCCCGGTCCGTCATGCCGGGGCTGGTTTTGACCAGCGACGTGATCATCGGCTTCCCCGGGGAGACGGAGGCGGAGGCCATGGACACCGTGTCTTTGGTGGAGGAGGTGGGCTTTGACGCCCTCTTCACCTTCATCTACTCCCCCCGGCCCGGCACCAAGGCGGCGGCGCTGCCGGACCCGGCCTCACGAGAGGAGAAGCAAAAGTGGTTCGACAAGCTGCTGGAGGTCCAGAACGCCCGCTCGGCGGAGATTCACGCCAGATATGCGGGCAGGACGGTCCGGGTCCTGGTGGACGGCGAGAGCGAAGACGGGGAATATCCCCTCTCCTCCCGGACGGAGGGAAACCGCCTGGTGCGGCTAAAGGGGGACAAGTCCCTGATCGGGCGGTTTCTGGACGTGAGGATTACCGGAAGCAACACCTGGGCACTGTACGGGGAGCCGGTCTAAGAAAGGACCATCCACTTGCCCAGGGAGACGGCCTCCTGGAACAAAAGCCGGTCTTCCAGGTCCCGGAGGCCGCAGCAGGCGTCCTTGTAGTCCTCCACCAGGCGGAGCTGTTCCGGGGTCAGGGCTTTCTCCAGAGCCTCCCAGGCGAAATCCTGGCGGTTGTTCCAGCGGCTGTAGTCTATGAGGTCCAGGCGCGCGTCCAGAAGCAGATGATCCAAGGTATAACGATACAGGCAGTCAAGATAGCCGTCCATGGCGGCACCTCCAAAAGGACAGAATTCTGTTTATGTGGTAATTATATCAGACAGAATTCTGTCTGTCAATGGAAAAGGGAGATAAAAATGACTTTTTCTGAACATCTTTTACAATTGCGAAAAGCACATGGGCTGAAGCAGACGGAGCTTGCCCCTCACATCGGTATTAGCTGGCGGGCCTATCAAACGTATGAGAGAGGCCATTGCGAACCACAAATGTCCACCCTCATTGCCCTGGCGGATTTTTACAGCCTCTCCCTGGACGAGCTGGTCTGCCGGGACTGGCCCAAAGAGCCGGAGGAATAAAAAAGACCCTGCGCCGCGCGCAGGGTCTTTCAGGCAGTTATTGACAAATGTGCTATAATAGAAACCGGCAGGAGAGACGGGGTCAATCCTCTTTCAGGCGGAAAGAGGTGAGGCCCATGAGCGCGCTGGAAGTCATCGCATTACTTACGCTCGTGATTGCGGCTATCCAATTAGGTCATAACCTAAAGAAATAACCGCCCCCCAGTAACAGCAAGAAGCGGCAATTTCTCAAGCTATAAACTTGTAAGACGATTGACCGCCAACCGGCTGCCACCGGCTGACCGCCCTCCTGCCTTTATTATAGCGGACCCCGCCCGGTCTGTCAAGGGCGGCTTGAATACAAAACAGGAGGTACTCCCATGAAGATCGTCACCCTGCTGGAAAATACGTCCGGCCGTCCCGTCCTTGCCGCCGCCCGGGGCCTTTCCCTCTATGTAGAAGCGGCGGGGCGCAAGGTCCTCTTCGACATGGGGCCCGACGCCTCCTTCCTGGGCAACGCCCGGACCCTGGGAATCGATCCTGCCGCCGTGGATACCGCCGTGCTGTCCCACGGGCACTCCGACCACGGCGGGGGCCTGGCGGCGTTTTGCGAGTGCAACCGGAGGGCAAAGATTTACCTCCGCCGGGAGGCCCTGGGGGCCTATTACGCCGTTTTGCCGGGGCAGGAAGCAAACTACATCGGCCTGCCGGAGACGGGGGCTCTTGCGGAGCGGTTCTCCTTCACCGGGGACCGGGAGGACCTGGGGGACGGGCTGACCCTGTTCTCGGACGTGGAGGACGACAAATCCCTCCGTGCCGCGGCCCCCAAGCTCCAGGAGAAGATCGGGGAGGGCTTCCGGCCCGACGGCTTCGCCCACGAGCAGCATCTGCTGGCGGAGGAGAACGGCAGGGCGGCCCTCCTGATCGGGTGCGGGCATTCCGGCGTCGTGAACATCCTCCGGGCGGCGAAGCGGCATCTGGGCCGCCTGCCCGACGTGGTCTTCGGCGGCTTCCACCTCTTCGAGCTGGCCCCCGGCGCGCCGGAGGCGGAGGCGCTGCTCCGCGCCACGGCGGAGGAGCTGCGCCAGGGAAGTACGATTTACTACACCGGCCACTGCACCGGGGACTGGGCCTATGGGCGGCTCAAAGAAGCGCTGGGGGACCGGCTGCGGCCCATGGACTGCGGCGCCTCGGCGGAGCTGTGAGCAGGAGTTTTTCGAGAAAAGAGAGGAATCCCATGGCAGAGCTGACCCCCATGATGAAGCAATACCTGGAAATTAAAAAGCAGAACCCGGATTCCATTTTGTTCTTCCGCCTGGGCGACTTCTATGAGATGTTCGCCGACGACGCGAAGCTGGCCTCCCGGGAGCTGGACCTGACCCTTACCAGCCGGGACAAGGGTAAGCACTTAAAGCCCGCCGAAGAGCAGGTGCCTATGTGCGGCATCCCCTATCACGCCAGCGAGAGCTACATTGCCCGGCTCATCGCCAAGGGCTACAAGGTGGCCATCTGCGAGCAGATGGAGGACCCCGCCGCCGCCAAGGGGCTGGTGAAGCGGGACATCATCCGGGTGGTCACCCCGGGGACGGTTACCGACGCCGGCTGCCTGGACGAGAAGGCCAGCAACTTCCTCTGCGCCGTCTACGCCGACGCCCGGTCCGCCGGAATCGCCTTTTGCGACATCACCACCGGCCGGGCCCACCTCACCTCCTTCACCGGGAAGGACCGGGCGGAGCATATTATCAACGAGCTGGGCCGCTTCTCCCCCGCCGAGGCGGTGGTAAACGACGGGGCCTATGCCGAGACGGCCCTGGTGGCGGCCCTCCGGGAGAAATTCCGCTGCCGGGTGGAGCGCGCCGGGGAGCGGCGCTTCCTATTGCCGGAGGCGGAGCGGAATATCCGCAGGCAGTTCGGCGAGGAGGCCTGGAACCGGCTTCCCGCTGCCGTGCCCGCCGCCGCCATGGCCCTGGGGGGCTTGCTGAGCTACTTATACGAGACGCAGAAGACGGACCTTTCCTACATCAACGACTTAGACTACTACGAGCAGGGCCTCTTTATGGAGCTGGACCTGACCGCGAGGCGGAACCTGGAGCTGACCGCCACCATGCGGGGCAAGGAGAAGAAGGGGAGCCTTCTCTGGGTGCTGGACCGGACCCAGACCTCCATGGGGGGGCGGTGCCTCCGCAGCTGGCTGGAGCGGCCCCTCTTGAACGTCACCGCCATCACCCGGCGCAGCGGGGCCGTGGCGGCTCTGGTGGGGGACACCATCGCCCGGGAGGAGCTGATCGCCGCCCTCTCGGGCCTGGGGGACATGGAGCGGCTCATCGGCCGCATTGTCTACGGCTCCGCCGGAGGGCGGGATTTGGCCTCCCTCCGCTCCGCCATCGGGAAGCTGCCGGAGATTAAGAGCCGCCTCGCCGCCTTTTCCGACCGCCGCCTCCGCCAGCTTTCGGAGGAGCTGGACGCCCTGGAGGACCTGGGGCGGCGCATCGCCGGGACCATCTGCGACGAGCCCCCTTTCTCCGTCCGGGAGGGGGATTTGATCCGGGACGGCTTCCACCCGGAAGTCGACCGCCTGCGGCATATTTTAAAAAGCGGCAAAGGGGTCATCCCCGAGATGGAGGCCCGGGAGCGGGAGCGCACCGGCATCCGGACCTTAAAAATCAAGTACAACAAGGTCTTCGGCTACACCATCGAAGTCTCCAACAGCTATAAGGGCGAGGTGCCCGAGACCTATATCCGCAAGCAGACCCTGGCGGGGGCGGAGCGGTACATTACCCAGGAATTGAAGGAGCTGGAAAACTCCATCCTCACCGCCTCGGACCGGGTGGTGGCCCTGGAGTACGAGCTTTTTACCGCGCTCCGCCAGGAGATTTCCGCCGCCTCCGGCCGGGTGCTGAAAACCGCCGGGGCCGTGGCGGAGGCGGACGCGCTGGCGTCCCTCGCCGCCGTGGCGGTGCGGAACAACTACTGCCGCCCGGACGTGGACGAGTCCGGGGTGATTGAAATCCGGGAGGGCCGCCACCCTGTGGTGGAGCGGATGCTGAAGGACAGCCTCTTTGTCCCAAACGACACGTTCCTGGGGGAGAAGGAGAACCGGGTGGCCATCCTCACCGGCCCCAACATGGCGGGCAAGTCCACCTACATGCGCCAGACGGCCCTGATTGTGCTCATGGCCCAAATGGGCAGCTTCGTCCCCGCGTCCCACGCCCGCATCGGCGTGGTGGACCGGATCTTCACCCGGGTGGGGGCCAGCGACGACCTCTCCGCCGGGCAGTCCACCTTCATGGTGGAGATGACGGAGGTGGCGGACATCCTCCGCCGCGCCACCAAGCGCTCCTTGCTGATTCTGGACGAGATTGGCCGGGGCACCTCCACCTTCGACGGCATGAGCATCGCCCGGGCGGTGCTGGAGCACTGCGCGAATCCCAAGACCCTGGGGGCCAAGACCCTCTTTGCCACCCACTACCACGAGCTGACGGAGCTGGAAAACTCCCTGCCCGGCGCGGCGAACTTCCATCTCGCCGTGAAGGCCCGGGGGGAGGAGATCATCTTCCTGCGCAAAATCCTCCCCGGCGGGGCGGACCGGAGCTACGGCATCGAGGTGGCCAAGCTGGCGGGCCTGCCGGAAAAGGTGCTTCAGCGGGCCCGGCAGGTGCTGGAGGAGCTGGAAACCGGGGGCAGCCCCCCCGCCCCCCGGCGGGAGGCGGAACAGGTCTCCCTGGGCTCCCTGGGGGAGGGGGAGGTGCTGGACGCCCTGCGCCGCTGCCAGCCGGACACGCTGACCCCCATCGAGGCCATGAGCCTCTTGTATGAGCTGAAACAAAAACTGACGTAAAGGGGCGGCTATGGCTAAGAAACGACCCTCCCCGGGGCTGACGAACCTGGAGCGGTTCGGGGGCGGCATCTTCTTTGTGTTTTACCTGCTCCTCCTCCCGCTTATGGCGGGGCCCGCCCGGCATTTGGCGGGGGAGCTTCTGGGGCGGCGGATTTCCGAGGAGCTGTACGGCGCGGTCTATTACTACGGCCTCTTCGCCGTGACGGCCATCCTCTTCCACCGCCTGCTGGGAACCTCCACCCGCCGCTTTTTGGACGAGCCAGCCCGGGCCCTCAAGACGGCGGGGGTGGGCATTGTGGCCTATTACGGCCTCAGCGAGCTGGCGGCCCGGCTGGGAAGCGTATTCGTGGACCGCTCCGGGAATTTGAACGACGCGGTCATCTCCGCCCGGACGGGAAGCGCCCCCCACATGACGCTGCTGATTGTCGTCTTCCTAGCCCCCTTTGTGGAGGAGACGCTGTTCCGGGGCCTGGTCTTCGGCGGGCTGAAGGAAAAGAGCCGCCTTTTGGCCTACGCCGTAAGCTGCGCCCTCTTCGCCCTGGTCCATGTGTGGCAGTTCGCCCTGGCGAACCGGGACCCGGCCTACTTCCTGGCTATGGTCCAGTATCTCATCCCCGGCCTGGTGCTGGCCTGGGCCTATGAGCACTCCGGGACCCTCTGGGCCTCCATCGGCCTCCACGCCGGGGTAAACGCCCTTTCGGCCCTGGCGGGGTCCTTATAACGCGGGGCGCGCGCGCCCGGGAAAGAAGTTTTGCTATGAGTTTTCTGGATACCTTCGCGGAGATGCTGGTGCTGCTGTTCGCCATCGCCGCGGGCTTTCTGGCAAACCGCCTGGGAATCCTGGGCGGCCAGACGGACAAGCACATCTCCAAGCTGCTGCTGGACATCACCCTGCCCTGCATGATTCTGGGCTCCGTGTGCACGGGGGAAGCCCTGCCGGAGCCCGCGGTGGTGCTGGGAACCCTGGGGGTGGCGGCGGTGTTTTACCTGCTGGAATTTGCCTTTGTCCTGGCAATCCCGCCCCTGCTGGGCGGCACGCCGGGGCAGAAGGGGGTCTGGCGGTACACCCTGGCCTTTCCCAATGTGGCCTTTATCGGCTACCCGGTGATAGCCGCCCTCTTCGGGGCGGAGGCCCTGTTTTACGCCGTGATTCTGGTCCTGCCCTTCAACCTGATGACCTTTACCCTGGGGCCGCTGATGCTCACCGGAGCCAAGCGGTTCAGCCTCCGGCAGATGTTCTCCCCCTGCGTGGTGTCCGCCCTGCTGGCCTTGATTCTGGCCCTTGGGCGGCTGCGGCCCCCGGCCATGGTTGGGGAGGCCCTGGAGTTTGTGGGAGACGTGACGGTGCCGCTGTCGCTGCTGTTTGTGGGCTCTTTGCTGGCGGGGATTCCCCTGGGGCGGATGCTGGCCTCCCCCCGGCTGTGGATTTTGACGGCGGTGCGGCTGCTGGCCCTGCCCGGCGCGCTGTGCTTCCTCCTCCGGTGGATGGGGACAGACCCCCTCATCCTGGGGGTGGCCGTCATCCAAATGGCCATGCCCGCGGCGGTGAACGGCTCGCTTCTTTGCATGGAGTACGGCGGGGACGCGGAGTGCATGGCCCAGATCACCTTCGTCTCCACCCTGGCCTCCATCGTCACCATTCCCATCATCGCGGCGCTTTTGTTTTAACGGCCCGCCGGGCCCCGGAAAGGAGGAAACCCCATGCCCAGCATTCAGCAGCTGCCCCCTCATGTGGCGGACCTCATCGCCGCCGGGGAGGTGGTGGAGCGCCCCGCCAGCGTGGTGAAGGAGCTGGTGGAAAACGCCTTGGACGCCCATAGCTCCGCCGTGGTGGTGGAGCTCCGCCGGGGCGGCATGGGCCTCATCCGGGTGACGGACAACGGCTGCGGCATCGCCCCGGCGGAGCTGCCCACCGCCTTTTTGCGCCACGCCACGTCCAAGCTGCGGGGCCCCGAGGACCTGGGAAAAATCGGCACCCTGGGCTTCCGGGGGGAGGCCCTGGCGGCCATCTCCGCCGTCAGCCGGATAGAGATTCAAACCCGGCGGCGGGAGGACCCCACCGGCGCGGCGCTGCGCCTGGAGGGGGGCGTCCCCGGCGCGGTGGAGGAGGCCGGAGCTCCGGAGGGCACCACCATCCTGGTCCGGGACCTCTTCTACAACACCCCCGCCAGGCTGAAATTCATGAAAAAGGACAGCGCCGAAACGGCGGCGGCCGGCGGCTTAATGCAGCACCTGGCCCTGTCCCATCCGGACGTGTCCTTTAAATTCATTAAGGACGGCACGGAGGCCCTCCACACCCCCGGAGACGGGCGGCTGGACTCCGCCATTTACGCCGCCCTGGGCCGGGACTTCGCCCGAAGCCTCCTCCCCGTGAAGGGGGGCGGCGACGGCGCGGCGGTGTCGGGCTTCATCACCCGGCCCCTCCAGGGCCGGGGCTCCCGGGGGATGCAGGTCTTTTTCGTCAACGGGCGGTTCATCAAGTCCCAGCTTCTGACCGCCGCCCTGGAGGAGGGCTACCGGAACCAAATCATGAAGGGCCGCTTCCCCGGCTGCGTGCTGGCGGTGACCCTGCCGGTGACGGCGGTGGACGTGAACGTCCACCCCGCTAAGACGGCGGTAAAGTTCGCCCAGGAGCAGGCCGTTTTCAACGCGGTCTACCACACCGTGCTGGACGCCCTGGCGGCGCAGGGAGGGCCGGTCCCCGCCGCCCCGGCGGACCCGGAGAAAACCGTGAATCCCCGGGGGGACTTCTTCCAGTCCATGGACGCGAAAGCCTACCGGGAACAGGGGGCGAAGCCCGCCGCCCCGGCCCCCAGGCCCGCCGCGCCCCTTCCCGCCTGGGACACGGAGCGGACCGGCCCCCGGCTGTCGGACAGCGCGCCGCCGCTGCCCAAAACGCCCTCTCCCCGCCCGGCCCTGGGGCGGAGCGGGGCCTTCCCGCCCCTGCGGCAGGACGCGCCGTCCTCGGTCCTGGGGCTAAAGGCGGAGCGGGCGCCGGCGCCTCCCGCCCCCCCGGCGGAGCCGAAAGCTTTGGCAGAGCCCGCCCTTCCAAGGGAGCCGGTTTCGCCGGAACCGCGGCCCTTCGTCCCCGCCATTCCCCAGGCGGAGCTGCCGGGGCAGGAGACCCTGGAGCCCCCCGGCGAGGCCCCCTGGCGGATTGCCGGGGAGCTGCTGCGGACCTACATCGTCTGCGAGAGCGAGGCGGGGGAGGTCTGGCTGGTGGACAAGCACGCCGCCCACGAGCGGGTGAACTTCGACCGCCTGAAAGCCGCCCTGGAGCCCCCCATGCGCCAAGCCCTGCTGACCCCCGCCGCCGTGGAGCTGGGAAAGGAGGACGGGGCGCTGCTGCTGGAGCACCTGCCCCTTTTGGAGGAGCTGGGCTTTTCCTGCGAGGACTTCGGCGGCGGAGCCGTGCTGGTGCGGGAGATTCCGGCGGACCTGGACGCGGAGGACGTGACGGCCACTCTGGAGGAAATCGCCGGGAAGCTCCGCTCCGGGCGCTCTCTGGCGGAGCGGCGGGAGGGCCTCCTCCACACCATGGCCTGCAAGGCCGCTATTAAGGGCGGCTGGAAAAGCGGGCCGGAAGAGCTCCGGGCCTTAGTAGACAAGGTCCAGAGCGGCGAGGTCCGCTACTGCCCCCACGGGCGGCCCGTGGCGGTGAGGCTGACGAAATATGAACTGGAGAAAATGTTCAAGCGGAGTTAAAGAGGGGACTTCGTCCCCCCCTTTAGATTCCCCCCACCAGTCTGCGGACTGGTGCCGCCGCCCAGGGCGGCTGGAGTCTTGGTATTTTCCTGACGCGCATGTCGTCAGGAAAATGATTTCAATTTCTTTCTCCGCTTGGCGGAGAAACCAGGGGCTCCGGCCCCTGGACCCCGGGAGGGCAAGCCCATTCTTACAACGATATCAGACGAGGAATGACATGAAGCTTTTATTCATTGACGGCTGTATCAGCCAGCGGGGGCCGGCGTCCCGGACCCGCGCCCTGGCGGAGGCCTTTCTCTCCGCCTTCCGGGAATCCCACCCCGGGGCGGAGGTGGAAACCGTGACCCTGGAAGCGCTGGATTTCAAGCCCTTCCTTCCCGCCGCCCTGAACCAGCGGGACGAGCTGGCCTCCGCCGGGGCCTTCGGCGCGCCGGTGTTCGGCCTGGCCCGGCAGTTCCAGGCGGCGGACAAAATCGTCGCCGCCGCGCCCTTCTGGGACCTGAGCTTCCCGGCGGTGATGCGGACCTACATCGAGTACATTTCCGCCAACGGCCTTTGCTATCACTACGAAGCCGACGGCTGCCACGGGGACTGCCGGGCGGACCGGCTGGCTTATCTCACCACCAGCGGGGACTTTGAGCGGCCCGAGAGCCTGGGGGTCCTCTACTGGAAGCAGCTTTCCAAGATGTTCGGCGTCCCCCGGTTCGACTACGTCTTCGCCGGAGGGCTGGACGTGGACCCCGCCAAGGCCCCGGAGCTTTTGGAGGCCGCCTGTGAACAGGCCCGGACCCTGGGGCGGAGCTTCTGAGATGGCGCCGAAGATCGTCTGCGTCGTGGGCCCCACCGCCTGCGGGAAAACCACCCTGGGGGTCCTGCTGGCCAAGAAATTCGGCGGCGAGGTGGTCTCCGCCGACTCCATGCAAATCTATCGGGGCATGACCATCGGCACCGCCGCCCCCACGGAAGCGGAGATGGACGGCGTGCCCCACCACATGATCGCAATCAGCGATCCGGCAGAGCAGTGGTCCGCCGCCCGCTATGCCCAGGAGGCCGTTCCCATCATCGACGGCATCCTGGCCCGGGGGAAGCTGCCCATTTTAGTGGGGGGCACCGGCCTTTGGATGGACGCGGTGGTGAAGGGCCACGGCTTCGCGGCGGGCTGCGCCGGGGGGGCCGTGCGGCGGGAGCTGGAAGCGCGGCTGGCGGCGGAGGGCGCCGGGCCGCTGCTGGAGGAGCTGCGGCAGGTGGACCCGGAGTCGGCGAATCGGCTCCACCCGGCGGACGAAAAACGGATTCTGCGGGCCCTGGAGGTCTACCGGGAGACCGGGAAAACCATCACCGCCCACAACGAGGAGACGAAGGCCCTGCCCCCCCGGTACGGCGCGGTGTGGATCGGCCTCCAGTTCGCCGATCGGGCGGACATGAAGGCCCTCATTGACCAGCGGGTGGACCGCATGGCGGAGGCGGGGCTGCTGGAGGAGGTCCGGGCCCTTTTAAGCCGGGGGCTTCCCCGAAACGCCACGGCCCTCCAAGCCATTGGATACAAGGAGTTCCTGGGGGTCCTGGAGGGGACGGCCACGGAGGCGGAGGCCCTGGCGGAGGTAAAGCTCCGCTCCCGGCAGTACGCCAAGCGGCAGCTGACCTGGCTGCGGCGGAATCCGGCCATTCACTGGATCTTCTGGGAAAAAGACCGGGATTTTGCCCGGGCCCTACAGGTTTCGACGGAAATTCTCACCGCTGCGGGGGTATCCTAGAAATTGGCAAAACGATTCGCCCGGAACCCCTCGGGGAAGCCGAGGTCCTTCGTTTCGCTGAACCAACCAACAGCGCCCCTCGGGGCGCGCGGACAAAAGAAAAAGGAGCGGACGATATGCAAAGCAAACAGAACCTACAGGACCTCTTCCTTCTCCGGGCCAAGCGGGACCGGGTGCCGGTCACCATGTTTTTGATGAACGGCTTTCAGATGCGGGGAACCATCACCGGCTTTGACTCCTTCGTGGTTATTCTGGACAGCGAGGGCCGCCAGCAGGTGATCTACAAGCACGCCATTTCCACCATTGCCCCCACCCGAACGGTTTCCCTGGCCGGGGAGGAATGATCGCCCGTCCCCCGGGACCGAAATGAGGAAGGCTACATAAACGCGCTATGAAAAAGAAAAAAAGCGGCATTGGAACCAAATTACTGATGGCCGCCCTCTTCCTGGGAGTGGCGGGCTACTTCGGCATTCAGGCGTTTCAATACCTGGACGACCCCCTGGGCGTGACCCTGGCCTACCGCTATGAGGTGGAGCAGGCCGTGGACATGACGGGCTACGTGGTCCGGGAGGAGCGGGTGCTGCCCGACGAGGGCGGCGGCCTCCTCCGGATTCAGCGGGCGGAGGGAGAGCGGGTGGCCGCCGGGGGAACCGTGGCCTCGGTCTACGCGGACCAGGCCTCCCTGGACCGCCAGGCGGAGATCGACAGCCTGGAAAGCCGGGTGGAGCAGCTCCAATACGCCCAGAACCTGGCCCTGGCGGCGGAGACCACCCGGAAGCTGGACGCCCAGATTGCCCAGAACCTGCTGGAATACCGCCGCCTCCTGGCGGCGGACAGGCTCTATGACGCGGAGAGCGTCGTCCTGGAGCTCCGGGCCCTGGTGCTCAAGCGGGACTACAGCGACGCCGGCGGCGAGGACGCGGCCCTCCAGCTCCAGGAGCTGGGGGCGCAGCTTTTGACCCTCCGGTCCCAGGCCGAGGGAACCGTCCGGCGCGTCACCGCCCCGGAGGCGGGGCTGTACTCCGCCGAGGTGGACGGCTACGAAACCGTGCTGACCCCGGAGGCGCTGGACGGCCTGACCCCCTCCGGCCTGGCGGCCCTGACGGCGAACCCGGCGGACCCGGCGGCGGTCTCCCGGACGGGAAAGCTGGTGCTGGGAGACGAGTGGCGCTATGCCGCCGTTTTGCCCTTCGAGGACGCCGCGGCCCTTCAGAGCTTGCAGGAGGAGAGCGGGGGGACGCTGTGCCTCCGCTTTTCCAAGGGGGTGGACCGGGACTTGCCGGCGGTGCTGGAATCCATCGGCCCCCGGGAGGACGGCCGGGTGGTGGCGGTGTTCCGGGGGACGGCCTATCTCCGGGATCTGACGCTGCTGCGCCAGCAGCGGGCCCAGATCATCACCGGCGTTGTCTCCGGCATCCGGATTCCCCGGGAGAGCCTCCGGGCAGAGCGGGCCTATCTGGACGAGAACGGGAAAACCGTCACGGAGGATCGCGCCGGCGTCTACTGCCTGGTGGGCCGGGAAGCCCGGTTTAAGCCGGTGGAGGTGGTCCACAGCGGGGAGAGCTTCATCCTGGTGGCCCCCGCGCCGGAGCTGGACCAGAGCGTGGAAAAGGACGCCAAACGGATCATCCGCCCGGGGGAGCAGGTGATCGTCTCCGCCCGGGGCCTGTTCGACGGAAAGGTGCTTACCTGAACAGGCGCCCCAAACTAGTAAAAAGCCCCGTCCGGCGCCGGGCGCGGCATCATCAAGAAAGAGGGATGCATTCATGTCAATTGCGGAAAACATCGCCCGCGTCCGGGCGAACATCGCCGCCGCCGCCGCGGAGGCGGGCCGGAGGCCCGAGGAAATCACCCTGGTGGGGGCCAGCAAGATGAACGACGCCGCCGCCTGCCGGGCGGCCGTTGCCGCCGGGATCGACGCCCTGGGGGAGAACCGGGTCCAGGAGATGACCGCCAAGCTGGCGGAAAACGCCTATGACGGCGCGCCCCTGCACTTCATCGGCCACCTCCAGCGAAACAAGGTGAAGCAGGTGGTGGGAAAGGCGGCGCTGATCCAGTCCGTGGGCTCCCTGGAACTGCTGGAGGAACTTGAAAAGGCCGCCGCCCGGCTGGATACCGTCCAGGACATCCTGCTGGAGGTCAACATCGCGGAGGAGGAGGCCAAGAGCGGCTTTGTCCCGGCGGCGCTCCTCTCCGGGGCCGGGGCGGCCCTGGAAAAGGAGCATCTGCGGGTGCTGGGACTGATGGCCATTCCCCCGGCGGACGCGGAGCGGGAGGAAAATCTTCAATATTTTGACAAAGTTCGGGCGCTCTTCCTTGACATGAACGAGAAATTGTACCATAATAGTCTTCAGGTTCTGTCTATGGGCATGAGCGGCGACTATGAGGACGCCGTCCGCGCCGGGGCCACCATGGTCCGGGTGGGCACCGCCATTTTCGGGAGCCGCCATTACACATGACACAAGCGGAATATTACGCCCGAACGGAACGTGAGGAAGTAATATATGCCATGTTCTGCATCCGCCCCCCGGCGGGCAGAACGGCTCAAATCAAACAGGCTGTTTCCGAATGGGACATTCGAGAGCGGCACGAACGGGAGGTACATCCATGAGTATCCTGGACGAGATAAAAAAGCTGACCCACCCCTATGAGGATGAAGACGACGATTCCGCCGAATTTGAGGACGAGGCCCAGGAGCGGGACGTGTTCGAGGAGCGCCGCTCCTCCCGCTACGACGACCGCCGGAACAAGGTGGTGAACATCCACGCCACCACCCAGCTCAAGGTGGTGCTGGTGAAGCCGGAGCGCTTTGAAAACGCCTCGGAAATCGCTGACCAGCTGAAGGACAAGCGGACGGTGGTTCTGAACCTGGAATCCACCAACAAGGACGTGGCCCGGCGGCTCATCGACTTTTTGTCCGGCGTGGCCTACGCCGGAGAGGGCAAAATCAAAAAGGTGGCCGCCAACACGTACATCATCACCCCCTACCATGTGGACATCGAGGGAGATCTGATCGACGAACTGGAAAACAACGGGCTGTATTTCTGATAGACCATATTGTAGACCATATTGACTTGCGCGCTGGGGAGGATTTGCGACTATGCTGACACCGCAGGAGGTTTCCGCCCGCTCTTTCACCAAGACGATGATGGGCGGCTACAACATGACCATGGTGGACGAGTTTCTGGACGAGCTCACCGACGACTACACGTCCCTCTACAAGGAAAACGCCTCTCTCAAGGCCAAGATGAAGGTCCTGGTGGAAAAGGTGGAGGAGTACCGGGCCACGGAGGATTCCATGCGGGCCACGCTGCTCACGGCCCAGCGGATGGCGGACTCCATCATCAAGGAGGCGGAGGAGAAGCGGGACGGCATCCTCCAGCAGGCGGAGGCCGCCGCCCGGGAGAAACTGGACGGCTACCGCAGGGAGGCGGAGCAGTGCGCCAAGCGCCTCCAGCAGGGACAGGATGAGATTCAGCGCTTCGTGGCGGAAAGCCGGGCGCTGTGCGAGAAGGAGCTTCGCTTCCTGGAGGAATTCCCCGCCATGCCCCTGGAGGAGAGCGAGCCGGTAAGCGCCGCCGCGGAGGAGATTGGGGAAAAGATCCTCTCCGCGGGGGAGCCCGCCCCCGCCCCCGCCGCGCCGGAGCCCGCCCCCAAGGCCCCCTCCGCCCCCCAGGCGGAGAGCGGGCCGAAGACGGCGTCCGAGCCCGTGGAGGAGGTCTTCCGCACCCTGGTGGCCGGGCCGAAGGTCCCCGGGCAGACGCCCACGGCGGAGAAGCTGCTGGACACCCTGGCGGCGGCGGAGGAAGCCCAGTCCCCGGCGGAGGACCTGAGCGCCACCCGGCGGGTGAACATCAACGAGCTGAAATTCGGCCCCAATTACCGCAGCGAGTCGGACTGACCGCCCTCTTAAGGAAAGGAGGAGCGGCTATGACCGGGCCTATCATCGCGTTTTTGTACGACTTCGACAAGACCCTGTGCACCACGGACATGCAGAACTACGCCTTTATCCCCAGCCTGGGGATGACCCCGGCGGAGTTCTGGGCGGAGGCCAACGGGTTTGGCCGGCGGAACCGGATAGACGGAATTCTCGCCTATATGTACATCATGCTCCGGGAGGCGGAGCGGAAGAAGCTGCCCTTCACCAGGGAGGACCTGGTGGAGAAGGGCCGCCAAATCGAGCTTTTCCCCGGCGTGGAGAGCTGGTTTTCCCGCATCAACGCCTTCGGCGAGGCCCAGGGCGTCCGGGTGGAGCACTATGTCATCTCCTCCGGCCTCCGGGAGATCATCGAGGGGTCTTCCATCAGCCATGAATTCAAGGAGATTTACGCCAGCGAGTTTTACTACGACGAGACGGGACGGCCCGTCTGGCCCAAGCTGGCGGTGAACTTCACCGCCAAGACCCAGTTTGTCTACCGGATTAACAAGGGGGTCCTGGACGTCTCCGACGACAAGACCCTCAACGACTCCATGCCCGACGACAGCAAGCGGATTCCCTTCCCCAACATGATTTACATGGGGGACGGCCTTTCCGACGTGCCCTGCATGAAGATGATGCGGGCCTACGGCGGCCAGGCCATCGCCGTGTACCAGGACGCCAACCGCACCGGCGTGGAAGAGCTGCTGGCAAAAAAGCGGGTGGACTTCATCTTCCCGGCGGACTACCGGGAGGGCCGTCCTTTGGAGGAGACGGCGCGAAACATCATCCACAAAATGGCCATTGCCGACCGGCTGTGGGAGGAGAACCTCCGCCAGCTCCGGCACCTGGGGGAGGATGTGCTGCCGGATCAGGTGGAGCTGTTTTCCAATCCGTAAGCACCGCGGGACCGTCCTTTGGCGGCCCCGCTTTTTTCCTTCCCGGCGCAAGGTCTTGCAAATCCCCTTCCCTCATGGTACAATGGGACATCCAAAAGAGGGGGGGCGCCTATGAGCCGCATCAGCAAGGAAAACTACTACCTGGACATCGCCCAGACGGTCCTGGAGCGGGCCACCTGCCTGCGGCGGGTCTACGGGGCCATCATCGTGAAAAACGACGAGATCATTTCCACCGGATACAACGGGGCCCCCAGGGGCCGGGCCAACTGCGTGGACATGGGCTTTTGCTCCCGGGAGGCCCTTCAGGTCCCCCGGGGAGAGCGTTATGAGCTCTGCCGCAGCGTCCACGCCGAGGCCAACGCCATCATCTCCGCCGCCCGGAAGGATTGCGTGGGGGGCACCCTCTACCTGGCGGGGCGGGACGCCCAGACCGGGGAGCTGCTGGGGGACGCCACCTCCTGCTCCATGTGCCGCCGCCTCATCATCAACGCCGGGCTGGAGCGGGTGGTCATCCGCCGGACGGAGACGGAATTTGAGGTCATCCCCGTCGCAGACTGGATTGCCGGGGACGACCTGCTGTTTCTCGGGGAGAAACAGCCCCCGGCTCCCACCGACCCTTGACCAAGCCGGAGCGGCGGCATGGAACTTCTGCCGCTGGAAAGGAAGGATTGCGTTTGAAAGCGGGACTTGTCACCTTCTATCACCTGCACCACTACGGGGCCATCCTCCAGGCCGCCGCCACCCAGCGGGCCCTGGCCTCCCTGGGCTGGGAGTGCGAAACCATTGACTATTTCGTGGGTCAGGACATCCGCATCCTCAAGCCCCCCACCACGCCTGCCCGGGCGGCGAACGACGCCTACAACACCCTGCACTACCCCGCCCTGAAGCGGCGCTGGCAGCGGTTTGAGGATTTCTCCCGGGCGAACCTGAACCGGACGGCCCGCCGCTATGAAAGCCGGGAGGAGCTGGAGAGGGCCAGGCTGCCCTTTGATCTTTTGATCGCCGGAAGCGACCAAATCTGGAATCCCACCATCTTCCCCGACGGGCGCTTCGACCCCGTCTTCTTCGGCGCCTTCTCCCCCCTGCGGAAGATCGCCTACGCCCCCTCCTTCGGCGTCGGGCACCTGCCCGAGGGCATGGAGGAGGAGCTGAACGGGTATCTCGCGGGCTTTTCCCACCTCTCCGTCCGGGAAAGCTCCGGCCGGGACATCGTCCGGGAGGCCGCAGGCCGGGAGGCGGAGGTGGTGCTGGACCCCACGCTGCTGCCATCGGCGGCGGAGTGGTCCGCCCTGGCGGCGGAGCGGACGGTGGAGGGAGACTATATCCTCTGCTACTGCATTTCCCGCTCCGGGGCCCTGGAGCCCTATATCCGCCGCCTGGCGGAGGAGACCGGACTGCCGGTGGTCCAGCTCTGCGGCACCCGGCGGAAGCTCCACCCCAAGGCGAAGCTGATTTTCGACGCGGGCCCGGCGGAATTTTTAAGCCTGTTCCAAAACGCCGCCTATGTCTGCACCAACTCCTTCCACGGGACGGTGTTCTCCGTCCAGTTCCAGCGGCCCTTCTTCACCGCCGTGGCCCCGGCGGAGCTTCAGGACCCGGAGCGTTCCCGGACCTTCAGCCTCTTAAGCCGCCTGGGGCTTACGGACCGGGTGGTGGGCAAGGGGGACGCTGCGGCGCTTTCGGACGTTCCCGACTGGGCCGGCGCGGGGGAACGGCTCTCCGCCGCCCGGGCGGGGGCCATGGCCTATCTGAAAGCCGCCCTGGCGGACGAGCCCTGGGAGAAGGGCAAAGAGGCCCCCGCCAGGGAAGCCGGTCCCCTGCTGGCGGACCGGACCTGCTGCACGGGCTGCTCCGCCTGCGCCGCCGCCTGTCCCAAGGACGCGATTGCCCTGGTCCGGGACGGGGAGGGCTTCGCCTTTCCCGCGGCGGACCCGGAAAAATGCGTCCACTGCGGAATCTGCACAAGCACCTGCCCCGTCCTCCGGCCGCGGGAGCCCAAGCCCCTGCCCGCCGCCTTCGCCGCCTGGAACAAGGAGGCGGACGTCCGGCGGGACTCCACCTCCGGCGGGGCCTTCTCCGCCCTGGCGGACTACGTGCTGGAAGGCGGAGGCGTGGTCTTCGGCGCGGCCCTGGACGCCAGGCAGCACCTGCGGCACATCGCCTGCTTCCGCAAGGAGGACCTGTGGCGCCTCCGGGGGGCCAAGTACGTCCAGAGCGATTTGGAGGGCGTCTTCCGGGAGGTGAAGAAGTGCCTGGAATCCCGGCAGGTCCTCTTCTCCGGCACCCCCTGCCAGGTGGACGGGCTGTACCGCTATCTGGGGACCCGCCCGGAGAACCTGACCACCTGCGATTTGGTGTGCCACGGCGTGCCCTCCCCCGGCGTGTGGGAGGACATGGCCCGGTATATCGAGCGCAAGCGGGGCCGGGAGCTTCAGACGGTGCGCTTTCGCAACAAGGTGGAGGGCTGGAAAAACAGCCACTTCACCGCCGTCTACGACGACGGCACCGTGGACACCCACCCCCTCTTTGAGACGGAATACGGCCGGGCCTTTGGCCGGGCGCTGTTCCTGCGGCCTTGCTGCTACCGCTGTCCCTACGCCAGTTTAAACCGGCCCGGGGACTTCACCCTGGGGGACCTGTGGGGCCTCCGGCCCGACGAGCTGCCCGAGCAGCAGCAAAAGGGGGTCAGCCTCCTGCTGGTGAACACCCCCCACGCCAGCCATGTCTTCGACCAGCTCCCCTTGGTCCGCCGCCCCTTCCCCGTGGAGCGGGCCATCGCGGGAAACCCCCGGCTGGCCTCCCCCACCGCCCGGCCGGCGGACCGGCCGGCCTTCTTTGCCGCCTATGCCCTGGAGCCCTTCGACCAGGTGGTCCGGAAATTCTGCGCTCTGCCTCCCCTGCCCGTTCGGGCGGCAGGGAAGGTCCTTTCGCCGGAAATGAAGGCGCGGGTGAAAAAGGTCTTGAAGCGGGAATAAGCGCTTCTCTGGAAAGAAACGCCGCAAGGCAGATAAAGAAAGCCCCCCTTCAAGGGGGGCTTTCTCTATTTTCAGCATTTCAGCGTCCCGTTTTTCTCAAAGGCGGCGATGACCGCCTCCATCACCGCCCCCCGGAAGCCCGCTTCCTCCAGCTTCCGCACACCCTGGATGGTGGTGCCGCCGGGGGAACAGACCGCGTCCTTCAACGCTCCCGGGTGCTTCCCGCTCTCCAGAATCAGCCGGGCGGAGCCCAGGACCATCTGGGCCGCGAACGCCTGGGCCTGGGCCCGGGGCAGGCCGCAAGCCACGCCGCCGTCCGCCAGGGCCTCTACAAAGAGATCCACGAAGGCCGGGCCGCAGCCCGCCACGGCGGACCCCGCGTCCATCAGCCCCTCGGGAACGAGGGCGAACCGCCCCGCCCCGGCCATGGCCTCCAGAAAGGAGTCCGTCTCCGTGGCCGTCACGCCGGGGCCGGGCGTGTAGAGAATCATCCCCTCCCCGATGGAGCAGGGGGTGTTGGGCATGACGCGGAGGACGGGGTAATCCCCTCCCGCCATGTCCTGAATACCGGCGATGGTCAGACCCGCCGCCATGGTGACCAGGACAAAGCGGTCCGTCCGCTCCGCCAGAACGGGGGCAAGCTCCTTCAAAAGCTCCCCCATCATCTGGGGCTTGACCCCCAGGAAGATGTAGTCCGCGTTCCCTGCAATGGTCCGGTTGTTGGACAGCGGAGCTCCCAGCTCCTTTGCCAGGGCCGCCGCCTTGGCCTCCGTCCGGTTGGCCAGGAGGAGGTCTTCCCCCGCCAGCTTCCGCCGGGCCGCCCGGGCCAGGGCGCTCCCCATGTTTCCCGTGCCGATGAATCCGAATCGCATAGCCTTCCCCTCCTTTACCGGACCTGCCCCTGGCCGTAAATCACGTACTTGCAGCTGGTCAATTCCTCCAGCCCCATGGGCCCCCGGGCGTGCATCTTCTGAGTGGAGATGCCGATTTCCGCCCCCAGGCCAAACTCCCCGCCGTCGGTGAAGCGGGTGGAGGCGTTGACGTACACCGCCGCCGCGTCCACCGTGTCCAGGAAGCGCTGGGCCTTGAAGTAGTTGGTGGTAATGATGGCCTCCGAGTGCCCCGTGCCGTGGGCGTTGATAAACTCCACAGCCTCCTCCATGTCCTTCACCGTCCGCACGGCCAGGATGTAGTCGTCATACTCCGCGTCCCAGTCGCTGTCCGCCGCCGGGACGGCCCGGTCCCCTAGAACCGCCAGGGCGGTTCCGTCACAGCGGAGCTCCACCCGGTTCCGGTCCAGCAGGGGCACGGCCTTTTTCAAAAACGCCTCCGCAACGTCCTCCTGGACCAGCAGGCATTCCGCCGCGTTGCAGACCGAGGGCCGGGAGCACTTGGCGTTATAGAGAATCTCCGCCCCCATGTCCAGGTCCGCCTCGCTGTCCACGTAGATATGGCAGACCCCTTCTCCCGTGCGGATTACCGGGACGCCGGCCTCTTTGGCAACCGCCCGGATAAGCCCCGCGCCGCCCCGGGGAATCAGCACGTCCACGTACCCGTCCAGGTGCATCAGCTCGCTGGCCGTCTCATGGCTGGTGTCCTGGACCAGGGACACACAGTCCTCCGGCAGTCCCGCGCTTTTCAGCGCCGCGCGCATCAGCTCCGCCGCCTTCCGGTTGGAGCGGATGGCCTCCTTCCCGCCCCGGAGGATGCAGACGTTGCCGGACTTGAGGCACAGGGCGGCGGCGTCCACGGTGACGTTGGGCCGGGCCTCGAAGATGATGGCCACCACCCCCAGGGGCACCCGCCGCCGCCCGATGATAAGGCCGTTGGGCCGGGTCTCCATCTTATCCACTTTTCCGATGGGGTCCGGCAGGGCGGCGACCTGCCGCACGGCCTCCACGATGCCGGAAATCCGTTCCTCCGTCAGGGTCAGCCGGTCCAGCATGGCCGGGCGCATCCCCGCCTCCCTGGCGGCGGCGATGTCCTCCCCGTTGGCCGCCAGCCACTCCGCCGACCGCTTTGTCAAAGTCTCCGCGATGGCCTCCAGGGCGGCGTTTTTCCTGGCCGTCCCGGCGGTGGCCAACGTATAGGACGCGGCCTTGGCCCGCCGCCCCTGTTCCTGCAATGCCGTCATTGCGCGCCTCCCTTTCCCGCGGCAAACCGCGTCCCGATGTCCTGCCCTTCCACAATGCCGTACAAATCCTCCGGCCTTTGGCCGTTGGTAATCACCATGTCACATCCGGCCTCCATGGCGATTTTCGCGGCGGAGAGCTTGGTGGTCATGCCGCCGGTGCCCCGCCAGGTGCCCGCGCCTCCGGCCATCTCCAGAATTTCCGGCGTCAGCGCCTCCACACGGTGGAGGAGCCTCGCCCCCGGGTCCCGCTTGGGGTCGGCGTCATAGAGCCCGTCGATGTCGCTGAGGAGCACCAGCAGCTCCGCCCCGCAGAGCTCCGCCACAATGGCGGAAAGGGTGTCGTTGTCCCCCAGCACCTTGTGGCGGCCCGTCTCAATCTCGGCGGAGGATACGGAGTCGTTCTCGTTCACCACCGGGATAATGCCCAGCTCCAGGAGGCTGGCAAAGGTGTTTTTCAGATGCTCCGCCCGCACCGGGTCCTCCACATCCTCCCCGGTGAGGAGAATCTGGGCCACGGTGCAGTTGTACTCGGAGAAGAGCTTGTCGTAAATGTGCATCATCCGGCACTGGCCCACGGCGGCGGCGGCCTGCTTCATCCGCAGGGCCCTGGGCCGCTCGTCCAGGCCCATCCGGGCGGTGCCCACGGCGATGGCCCCGGAGGTCACCAGAATCACCTCATGCCCCCCGCCGCTGAGATCCGCCAATACCCGGACCAGCCGCTCCATGCTCCGAAGGTCCAGACTGCCGGAGCTGTGGGTCAGGGTGGAGGTGCCCACCTTGACCACCACCCGCCATTTCTGCTCGTTCATAAAAGACCGCCTCCCGCCCCACGGGCCTGATTTTCCCCCAGTATAGCACGCCGGGGCGAAAAAGGAAAGCCCGGAGTACGCAGGAAACCGGCGGAACCATACGGTCCGCCGGTTTTTGTTATCCGTTCTTCTTCGCGCTTGCTTCCCGCCGCTTCCGGCACATCCGGAAGATGGTGTAATAAAACAGGAAAGCCAGAGCCGTTCCCCCGGCCAGCTCCGCGGTGTGGAAGCCCACCGCGCCGGTCAGGGCCGTCTGCCCCGCGATGACCGCCGCCACCAGCAAAATCCCAAGCGCGATTCCCTTCATCATATCCTTCATCGTATTCTTCATTGTTTTCTCCTCCGTTTCTGTTCTCTTGGAACTGATGTCAGTATAGCAAACCGCCGCCGGGGCTGCCATCGATCTTCCTTACAATTTCCCGCCGTATCTTACAATGCTGTAAGATTCCGCCGGGCGCGGGTAATTTCCGAAAAACCGCAAAAGCTACCTTCACGAAAGGAAGGTTGCTGACTATGACCAAACCCACCAAGCCCACCGAACCGGAAAACGATACACAGAAGGAGGCCGTCCAGTCCATTCTGGACTTCGGTTCCGCCATGACGGCTACGCCCCACGGCAATCTCTACTGCCTCACCATCATCGGCCAAATTGAGGGCCACATGGCCGCCGACGACCGGGCCAAAACCACCAAGTACGAGCACGTCCTCCCCCTCCTCGCCAAGCTGGAGGAGTCCAGCGAAATCGCGGGGGTCCTCTTCCTCCTCAACACCGTGGGCGGAGACGTGGAGGCGGGCCTTGCCATCGCGGAGCTCATCGCCGGCATGACCAAGCCCACCGTCTCCATCGTCCTGGGGGGCAGCCACTCCATCGGCGTGCCCCTGGCGGTGGCCGCAAGGCGGAGCTTCGCCGTGCCCTCCGCCGCCATGACCATCCACCCCGTCCGCATGAGCGGCACCGTCATCGCCGCCCCCCAGACCTACAGCTACTTCCAGCGGCTCCAGGACCGGATCGTGGCCTTTGTCGCTGGACACAGCCACATCTCCGCCGGGGACTTCCAGGACCTGATGCTGAAAAAGGACGACATGGCCGCGGACGTCGGAAGCGTCGTCTACGGCGAGGAGGCGGTGCGCCTGGGCCTTATCGACGAAATCGGCGGCCTCTCCGACGGGCTCCAGTGGCTCTATGGGGAGATTGACGAAGGAAAGAAAAAGCGGAAAAAGAAATAACCCCTGTCCCACTGGAGGCATGGCATTCCCGGAAACACGGGCCGCCCCCCTGGGCGGCCTGTTTCCCCCTCTATCAATCGGCCACCGCGCAGGGGCGGGTCTGCGTGTCCGCCCTTCCCCCGCTCCGCGCCGGTTTCCAACCGCGCGGAAATTTTATTGTTCTTTTAGTAAAATATACTTGACAAATAGTCGGGTTAGCTATATACTGGCTTTACCAAAGCAGGATAAGGAGTAACTTTATGAATCGCTTTCAGAAAGTATATACCCAAGGGACCATTGATGTCATGGAAATCTGGGCAGACACGGAAACCGGCGTCCACTACGTATTCCACCGCAACGGCAACGCGGCGGGCTTCACGCCTCTGCTGGGCCCCGACGGCAAGCCGGTTATTGCCAGCAAATAACCCGAAAGGAAGAAAGGACGGATTTTTATGGCTCTCCACCATGCCGGAGTTTTCTTCGGCCTTATGGCGGGCCTCCTCGCCGGAGCAGCTTTTATAATGTTCCTATTTAAGAAGAAGATTTTGGATATGCACTTCGACGAGCGGCAGGAGCGGGCCCGGGGCAAGGCGTTCCAATACGGCTTTTTCACCCTGCTCATTGCCGCCTATGCCTACGGCGTCTCCGACGTGCTCCTGGGCCGGTGGTGCGACGTGCTGACGGGGGTAACCCTTTGCATCGCCCTGGCCCTCTGCGTCTTCGCCGTCACCTGCATTTTGAAGGACGCCTACCTCAGCCTCCGGGAGAAGCCCCGGACCGTCATGACCATGTTCGCCCTGCTGTCCACCATCAACCTGGGCTTCGGCGGCATGTATGCCCTCTCCGGTGATCTGGTGGAGGACGGCGTGCTGACCTTCCGGGCGGTAAATCCCATCATAGGGGCGGCGGTCCTGGTGATTCTCATTGTGTACATCGTCAACTATCTCCTCCGCCCCCGGGACGAGGAGGCGGAATGAAAAACCTCCGAATGAAAGCCGCCCGGGCCGCCCTGGATCTGAGCCAGCAGCAGCTGGCGGACGCGGTGGGGGTCTCCCGCCAGACCATCAACGCCATTGAAAAGGGGGACTACAATCCCACCATCAAGCTCTGCGCCGCCATCTGCCGCGCGCTGGGCAAGACCCTGGACGAGCTCTTTTGGGAAGAATAAGCAAGCAGGGAGAGCCCGCGGGCCCTCCCTGCTTCTTACAAATAAGCGTTTGGGGAAACACTTTCACAGAGACTAAGCTAAACGATTACGTAAAATTTATGGAATTCTAACCTACCCAGCGGGGGAAGACTCTTGTATAATAGGAAACCACACGGACACATCCATATTTGGTTTTCGGATTCCCATGGGGGGAATCCACAGGAGGAATTTCATATGCTGAGAAAAACGAAAATTATCTGCACCCTGGGCCCCGCCGTGGACAGCGAGGACATGATTGTCGCCCTCATCAAGGGGGGCATGAACGGCGCCCGGTTCAACTTTTCCCACGGCAGCCACCCGGAGCACCTGGAGCGGCTGAACCGCCTGAAGGCCATCCGGGACCGGATGGGCAGCCCCGTGGCCACCATCCTGGACACCAAGGGCCCGGAAATCCGCATCAAGAGCTTTGAGAGCAAGACCGTGGAGCTCACCGCCGGGGAGGAATTCACCCTCACGGTGGAGGATGTGCCCGGCACCGCCCAGCGGGTTTCCGTCACCTATCCCAAGCTCCACGAGGAGGTGTCCCCCGGCCAGGAGATCCTGATTGACGACGGGCTGGTCGCCATCCGGGTCCAGGAAATTCGAGGCGGCGACATCGTGTGCCATGTGGAAAACGGCGGTACCCTCTCCGCCAACAAGTCCATCAACATCCCCGGGGCCCATATCCAGCTCCCCGCCCTGACGGAGAAGGACGTGGCAGACATCCGCTTCGGCGTGGAGAACGACTTTGACTTCATCGCCGCCTCCTTCGTCCGCCGGGCCGCCGACGTGGAGGCCGTCCGGGAAGTCCTGCGCCAGTGCGGCGGGGACAATGTGAAAATCATCGCGAAAATCGAGAACCAGGAGGGCATCGACAACCTGGACGGCATTCTGGAAGCCGCCGACGGGGTGATGGTTGCCCGGGGCGATTTGGGGGTGGAGATCCCCGCCGCCAAGGTTCCCGCCCTCCAGAAGCAGATGATCCGCAAGGGCCTCCAGGCGGGCAAGCCCGTCATTACCGCCACCCAGATGCTGGACTCCATGATGCGCAACCCCCGCCCCACCCGGGCGGAGGTCTCGGACGTAGCCAACGCCGTGTATGACGGCACTAGCTGCGTCATGCTCTCCGGGGAGACCGCCGGGGGCAAGTACCCCGTGGAGGCCCTGGCGGCCATGCTGGAGATCGTCACGGAGGCGGAGGCGTCCATCGACTACTGGAAGCGCTTCCAGAAGCAGCTGGTGGTTACCACCTCCAACAACATCAACGACGCCATTACCCACACCTGCTGTCTCACGGCCCGGGACCTGAACGCCACAGCCATCCTGGCGGCCAGCAGCTCCGGCCGGACGGCCCGGATGATCTGCCGCTTCCGCCCCGCCTGCCCGGTGGCGGCGCTGACCATGCAGGAAAAGACCCGGCGGCAGCTTTCCATCTGCTGGGGCGTGATTCCCTTCCTGACGGGGGAGGTCAACTCCACAGACCGGATTTTTTCCCTCTCCGCCGAGGTGGCGGTGAAGGAGGGGCTGGTCCAGCCCGGGGATACGGTGGTCATCACCGCCGGGGTGCCTCTGGGCAAGAGCGGGTCTACGAACCTTATCAAGGCGCAGGTGATTGAGGATAATACCCTGTAATACCGCTCTCCCAAGCGGGGGAGATTGTACTCGCCCTGACGGGCGGGGGAGATTGGATACCAGCGATGGCTGGTTCATTGCACCCCCCATTTTCTCTTTTCCTTCCAGAAGGAAAAGAGAAAACGGGCCGTGCACGGTCCAAAAGAGAAAAGGAAGTATGGAGCCCTCCGGCGATGCCGGAGGGCTCTTATTTTGGACTACTCTTCCTGTCCTCCCTTATCCAGTTCCCTGAAATGCCGGTTTAACAGCCAGCGCAGGTATCCCGCCGCCGTGCGTCCAGTTTCCCCTGCCATGCGGGAGAGACGTTCGTGTTCCTTCTGCGGGATGATGACGCAAATCCTCTTCTTGATTTTCTCGTTTCCCATCAAAATCACCTCGCCTCTATTCTAGATAGAATTTATCTAGAATGCAATAGATAAATTCTATCTAGGCTATCCTTGCTTATGAGGTGATTTAAATGACCACAAGAATACGGGACCTGCGGGAAGATCACGATTTGTCTCAGAGTGCGATTGCGCAAGCAATTGGCATTACGCAACGAAAATACAGCTACTTAGAAACCGGGCGGCAGCCTTGGACAGACGAACTTTTGGTCCGTCTGGCAGAATTTTATCATACCAGTGTCGATTATTTGTTGGCGCAAACCGACAACCCGAAACCATATCCAAAGGGAACGCGCTTTAATATGCGCTGATATCCAGGCTCTCGTCGTCTTCCCCTTTCTCAATCCCCCGTATCTCCACAAAATATTTTAGATTCGGGTTAACCTCCACTTGGACCCGGTCTCCAATCCGCTTTCCCAAAAGCGCCTTCCCCACCGGGGACTCCTTGCTGACCAGGCCTTTCAGCGCGTCCTGGCGCAATGTGGTGACAATCCGGACCTCCATTTCCTTCTTTGCCATCTCGTTGTAGATGGTCACCCGGTCGAACAGCCCCACCGCGTCCTCCGCGCCCCGGACCTCAATCACCTTCGCCGTGCGGATCATCCGCTCCAGATACCGGATGCGGCTGTCGTTCCGGTTCTTCGCCTGCTTGGCGCATTTGTACTCAAAGTTCTCGCTCAGGTCCCCGAAGGCCCGGGCGGTCTGGACCTCCTCGATCAGCTGGGGCCGCAGCACCCGGACCCGGTGGTCCAGCTCCTCCTTCATCTTTTTGATATCCACCGCCGTCAGCTCGTCATACACGGCGCATCCCTCCTTTTTTGTGCCGCTCCATCATAGCCCCTTCCGCCGCCGCTGTCAAGAAGGCCCCTTGACGGCGGCCCGGAGGGGTGCTATTCTATGTAAAGAACAACGAGGGAGGAGGCGCCGCCATGTGCTTTGCTGGGCCGCTGGGCATCCGCCCCGGCGTCACCGCCGTCATTGGGGGCGGCGGCAAGACCACCCTCCTGCGGACCCTGGGAACGGAGCTGGCGGCAGACGGGGCCCGGGTTCTTCTCTGCACCACCACAAAAATTTTCCCCTTCGACGGCCTCCCAAACCTGACGGACCCCACGGAGGATTCCCTGGCACAGGCCCTGGAAACCCGCCGCCTGGTCTGCGCCGGAACTCCGGTACCGGGGACCGGGAAGCTTGCCGCCCCGGCCATTCCCATGGCCCGTTTGATGGAGCTGGCGGACTACGTGCTGGCGGAGGCCGACGGTGCGGCGGGCCGTCCCCTCAAGGCCCACGCCCCTCATGAGCCGGTGATTCCCCCGGAGGCGAACCAGACGGTTCTGGTGATCGGGGCCTCCGGCTTCGGCCGTCCCATCGCCGAGGCGGCCCACCGCCCGGGCCTTTACGCCCGCCTGGCGGGCGCGGAGGAGAGCGCCCCCGCCTCGCCGGAGACGGAGGCGGCGGTGCTGCTGGCGGAGGGCCTCCACACCCAGATTTTCATCAATCAGGCCGAGACGGCGGAAGCCCGGCGGCAGGCCGCCGCCCTGGCGGCGCGGCTGTCCTGCCCCGTCCTGGCCGGGTCCCTTATGAGAAAGGAGCGTTACCCATGCTAGTCGTGATTCGAGGCGCCGGGGACATCGCCACCGGCGTGGCCCTCCGCCTTTGGCGGGCGGGTATCCAGGTGGTCATGACCGACCTGGAAAAGCCCACCGCCATCCGCCGCACCGTGGCCTTCTCCCAGGCCATTGTCCACGGGGAGGCCGTGGTGGAGGGCGTGACCGCCCGCCGGGCGGAGTCCCCGGACCAGGCCCTGGAGCTGCTGAAAAGCGGCGTTATCCCCGTCCTGGCGGACCCGGAGGGGGCCTGCGTCCCGGTCCTGAAGCCCGCCGCCGTGGTGGACGCCATCCTGGCAAAGAAGAACCTGGGCACAAACATCACCGACGCGCCGGTGGTCATTGGCGTGGGTCCCGGCTTCACGGCGGGAACGGACTGCCACGCCGTGGTGGAGACCATGCGGGGCCACACCCTGGGCCGGGCCCTCTATGAGGGCTCCGCCCTACCCAACACCGGTATTCCCGGCCTCATCGGCGGCTTTGCCGGGGAGCGGGTCCTCCGGGCTCCGGCGGACGGGGTGTTTCACCAGCTTCTGGACATCGGCGCCCAGGTGAAGCTGGGGGATATCGCCGGGGAGGTAGGCGGCGTTCCCATGATCTGCACCCTGGACGGCGTCCTCCGGGGCATCCTGCCGGAGGGGACCCCGGTTCACAAGGGCATGAAGTCCGGGGACGTGGACCCCCGGTGTAAGATTGAACACTGCTACTGCGCCAGCGACAAGGCCCTGGCAGTAGGCGGCGGGGTGCTGGAAGCGGTGCTCTCCCTGTCCGGCGCGTTGAAAAATATTTAATAATTACAAATTGTAATCAAATAAGGAGGCTGTTTATGGCTGAAAACGAGGTCAAGCTGACCAAGCTGGCCAAATGCGCCGGCTGCGGGGCCAAGGTGGGGGCCGGGACCCTGGCCCGGCTTTTGGAGGGCATCCGGGTCCATGAGGACCCCAACCTCCTGGTGGGCTTCGACCGGAGCGACGACGCGTCCGTCTACAAGCTCTCCCAGGATCTGGCCCTGGTGCAGACGGTGGACTTCTTCCCGCCCATCGCCGACGACCCCTATCTCTTCGGCCAGATCGCCGCCGCCAACGCCCTTTCCGACGTGTACGCCATGGGCGGCGAGCCCAAGCTGTGCCTGAACATCATGGCGGTGCCCAAGGACATGCCCCCCGAGGCGGTCCATGCGCTCCTCCGGGGGGGCTACGACAAGGTCTATGAGGCCGGGGCCCTCATCACCGGGGGCCACAGCATCCTGGACGACGAGCCCAAGTACGGCCTGGCCGTCACGGGCTTTGTCCATCCGGACCGGATGCTTACCAACTCCGGCGCAAAGCCGGGGGACGCGCTCCTTTTCACCAAGCCCATCGGCATGGGGGTCCTGACCACCGCCGCCAAGGCAGATTTGGCCCCGCCCCAGGCCATGGAGCGGGCCCACAAGCTGATGACCACCCTGAACAAGGCGGCCCGGGACGTTATGGTCCAATACCGCGTCCACGCCTGCACCGACGTGACGGGCTTCGGCCTCCTGGGCCACGGCCTGGAGATGGCCCAGGGCAGCGGCGTGGAGCTGGAGATCGACGCGGGGGCTGTGGACTTTATCCCCGAGGCGGCGGAGCTGGCAAGGATGGGGATTCTCCCCGAGGGCATGTACCGCAACCGCTCCTTCGCCGGGGACTCCGTGGACCCCGGAATGGCGGAGCTCTGGCAGCAGGACCTGCTCTATGACCCCCAGACCTCCGGCGGGCTTCTCATGGCCGTGGACCCGGAGGACGCGGAGGCCCTGTATGAGGCCTTGAGGCCCGCCGTCCCCAGCGCCCAGCGGATTGGGACCGTCCGGGAATATCAGGGCGGACGGCGGATCTTCTTGAAATAAAAAAAGCGGACGGCCGGGCCGTCCGCTTTTTGTCATTCCATCGCTGTCACCACGCCGATAAAAGCGGGGAGGCTCGTTTCCGTGTCCACCAGCATGTACAGGAAGGGCCGCTCCAGATACACCTCCGGCACGTTTCCCGGCGCGGTGCCTCCAGAATCTGCCAGCACCGCCGTGGCGGCCCCGGCCTGGGTGCCTTTTTCATCCACGGAGATATAGGTCTTGTGGAGCACCCGGCTGATGAACAGCGGCCCCATTTCGGAGACTCCCAGACCGGACAGGTCCGCCCGGCCCATGTCAAAGGCGTCCGTCATGCCCAGGGACTTCAAAGCGTCGTTCAGCTCCACCCCGTACGCGCTCTTGAATTTTGGGATGGCGGCGTAGACCAGGGTCTTCTCCGCGCCCGCCAGCACCTGGCGGAGCCGCGCCCCCGTCAGGGAGTTCAGGTAGTCCTCCAGGGCCGTGCCCTCGTCCGGCAGCAGGGCGGCGAAGGCCCAGCGCCCGCCCTTGTAGAATTTCAGGAAGCCCTGGGCCCCCTCGTCCTTCAGATAATACCCCTCAGAGGAGTACATCAGCGCCGCGGGCTGCTCCGCGCCGTCCTCCTTGGTGAAAATCGCGTCCTCCCGGACATCGATATCCTCATAGATTTCCTCCCACTCCGCCTCCAGGGCCAGGGCGTTCACCAGGACCAGCACGGTCGTGTCCCCCAGCTCGTCCAGGATTTCCGGAATCATGCCGCGGGTGTTCTTCTCCACCCAGCTGTTGATGTCCCGGACGGCGGCGGCGTCGAATGGGGAGGCGAAGACCTCCGCCCCGTACCACTTCGCGGCGGTATCCAAAAAGTTCGGATCGGCCTCAAAGCTCCCGTCGTCCCGGACCCAGACGGAGTTTGCCAGCTCCACCCGGCAGTCCTTTTCCCTGGGCAGGTCCTCCGCCCAGGCGGCCAGGAGCCCGTTCAGCTTCTCCACGGGCAGGCCCAGGACGGCCTCCATCTGCTCCAGCGTCCCGCCCCGGGCTCCATTGGCAGTCATCCCCAGGGCGCAGAGCACCGACAGGGGGGACGTCAGGGCGTTCTCCCCCTTCCAGGTCTCCCTCAGCAGCTCCAGGGAGAACTCCGCCAGGGCGGCGGCGTCCTCTTCCTTCAAGTCCGCCCCCACCGGGGCGGGCCGAACCTGCCCCGTCAGGCTCCTGGTTCCCCCGCCGCATCCGGCGAGGCACAGCAGGGCCATGAGCAGGGCGGATACCTTTTTCAGCGTCTTCATCGGGCGGTCCTCCTTTTCATCCTCTGCCTGTATAGACGGCAAATAAGGAAGAAAGGTTTCGCCGCTTTAAAATTTTTAGTACCAGGCCACCACCCGCACGGCGCAGGTGGCCATGGTGCCGGAGGGCGTGGAGGCGATGATGAGGGCCGTGCCCGGCTGAATGGCGGTGACCACGCCGTTCTGGTCCACCACGGCGGTCCGGGGCTCGGAGGAGGACCAGGAGATCCGCTGCTCCATCATGTTGTTGACGGGATAGACCATGGCGGTGAGCCGGTCGGCCTGCCCCGGGGCCAGCAGCATGGAAGTCCGGTCCAGGTAGACCCGATAGGACTCCTGCTCCATCAGCGTGGTCCCCCGGCGCAGGGCGGGCTCCACCATCCGGGAGACGATAACCGCCGCCGTGCTCCGGGTAACCAGGCCGTTGGGATGGAAGGTGCCGTGAATGTCCCCGCCCACCAGGACGCCCGCCCGGTAGAGCCGGTAGATGCCCTTGGCGCCGGGGTCGGTCATGGGCACGTCGGGGATGGTGCCGTCCATGACGATGTTGATGCCCTTCAGCGCCTCGGAGGGCAGGGCGTTGGCCATGATGGCGGCAAAGCTCCGCCGGGTGGCGGGGGCGGTGTAGTCGTCGTATTGGTCGGCGGCGACGATGCCGGTGTTCAGTGCGTACTGAAGCCCGCTCATCCCCTCCGGCATGGACCAGCCGTTATAGGTCCGGTGGAGCAGCACCGCCAGGGACACCACCTCGCCCAGGGTGACCTGGCTCCGGGGGCCGAAGCGCCGCCCGCCCTCCGTCAGGCCCCGCTCGTAGAGGGTGCGGACGCCCTCTTCATACCAGGCCCCGGCGGGCACGTCGGGGAAGACCCCGGGGTAATAGTCCCGGATCTGCCGGAAGTTGTTCAGGCCCAGGGCCATTCCGGTCCACAGGTTCGAGGAGACGGCGGTCCGCCCGTCCCAGGGCCCGTAAGCCATGGCCGCGGGCGCGCTCAGGCTCAGGCACAGCAGCGCCGCCAGGGATGTTGCGATGATCTTTTTCATAGGAAGCCCTCCTCCGCATTGCGCGGCTTATCCGGTGGATTCTTTATAAAATAAGAATAAGCCTCCCGCCGCCTCCCGTCAAGGGGTTTTAGTAAAATTGAAGAAAGTTGGAAGAAAAAGGGGAAGGCGCAAACCGTAAGAAATTTGTAAGAAAGCTGTCAAGCCGTTCGTAAGATTTGCCTGGTATGCTGGAGGCATTTCAACAAGGAGATGATGCATCATGAAAAACCGCAAACTTTTGCGCCCCGCCCTCTGCCTTTTGCTGGCCCTGCTGGCGGGCTGCGGGCCGTCCCGGGAGGAACCCATGGAGCCGGAGGCGGAAAGCCGGGCCCTATTGTCCTCCGGCGATCTCCGGGGGGCGGACCTCCGGGAGCTGGATCTGACGGGCCTGGAGGAGGCGGCGTACCGCTGGGATTTTGACACCCGGACCCAGTGGCCGGAGGAGCTGCCGGAGGGCTTTGACCCGGCGCGGCTTTTGGAGCTGGGGAAGGACCCCGGCCTGGGCCTCCGGGCCCTCCATGGGCGGGGAATCACCGGCAGGGGCGTGGGGATTGCCATCATAGACCAGGCCCTGCCGGCGGACCATCAGGAGTACGGGGACCGCCTCCGGTTCTATCAGGAATATCACACCGCCGCCCAGGGCCCCGCCTCCGCCCACGGCCCCGCCGTGGCCTCCATCGCCCTGGGGAAGACGGTGGGCGTGGCCCCGGAGGCCCTGCTGTACTTCCTGGCCGACGATTTGGGAACCGGGGAGGGCGCGGCGTTTTCCCGGGACCTGAGCTGGTACGCCGAGGACGTAGACCGCCTCACGGCCCTGAATGAAACCCTGCCGGAGGACGAGCGCATCCGGGTGATTTCCATGTCCGTGGGCTGGATGCCGGGGGACCCGGGGGCGGAAGCCCTGGAGGCCGCCATCGCCCGGGCCCGGGCGGCGGGCATCGCCGTGGTCTGCGTCAACAGCCGGGACCCCCTGCTGGAGCCCTGGATGGGCATGGGGCGGCGGCCCTATGGGGACCCCAACCGCCTGGAGGACTGCCTCCCCGGGGCCTTCTGGGAGGAGAGCCTTTACAGCGGGGAATACCGGGAGACGGACGGGTCCCTTCTCCTGGTTCCCATGGATGGCCGCACCGCCGCCTCTCCGGCGGGCGGGGCGGAGTACGCCTATTTCGCCGGGGGCGGCATGAGCTGGGCGGTTCCTTATGTGGCGGGGCTCTACGCCCTGGCCTGTCAGGTGAAGCCCGAGGTGACGTTCGAGGAATTCCTCGCCGCCGCCCGGTCCACCGCCCGGCCCGTTTCCGTTTGGAGGGACGGGGTGGAATATCCCTATGGGAAGGCGGTGGACCCGGCGGCCCTGCTGGAGGCTCTGGGGGCATGAGAAAAGCGGACGGCTAAGGCCGTCCGCTTGTTTGGTTTCTTTTATGCCGTTACGCAATCCTCGCCAGCCACTTTAGGTCATAGGGCTCGAAGACCACCTGTTCATAAGCCTCCACGTCCAGCGGGGTCCCGTCCCAATCGCCGTGGATGTCCCCGTTCTGCTTAATCAGGATGTCGTAGAGGATGTCGTAGGTCACGCCGTCCGCCGGGTCCGTCTCCACAATGGTGGAATAGGGCAGGGTCTTGTGGTAGGTCAGCTCCAGTCCGTGGTAATCGAAGTGGAATCCGCAGCGCATCCGGCAGCCGTCCAGCCCGGTGTACCGGGCGATTTTCTTCAGGTCCTGGAGGATTTTGTCCCCCTCTTCCTCATAGAGGTTCTCCGGCGTGGTGGCGGTGTAATCGAACCGGAACTGGATGGAGGCCCCGGGAACCTTTTTAAAGCGGTCCAGATAGGGGATCAGGTTCTCAGCGGGGTAGTCCTTATACAGCACGCAGTTCACCCGGAAGGGCACGGGGAGCCGGGCAAGCAAACCGTCGTTGGACTCCACCACGTATTTCTGCATGTGCCGGGAGACGTTGATGCAGGTGATTTTATGCTTGTTCCGCTCCGTGAAGGCCAGGATATCCTCCTCCGTCTGGAACTCGGACACCGGCAGCGTGGTGTTGATATAGACCTTGTGGGTGGTGGGAATCTCGTCCAGCATGGACTGGAGAACCTGGAGGTCGGCGAAGGGCTCGCCGCCGGTGAAGACAAAATCGCAGTAAGGCGTAATGGCGTCCATCCGGCGGATGCTGGCGCGGATTTTCTCGGCGGAGAAGCCGGTCAGGTCCGCGTATTCGCCTTTATTGATGCAGAAGGGGCAGTGGTTCTTGCAGTCGTAAGGGACGAATACCGTCACCGTCGCGCCGCCCTCCCGCGTCTTGTAGGGATGCTTCATAACGTCGTCTCGCCTTTCCGTTTATAGTGATGACGGTACGGCCGGGGCCGTACACAAACCCTTATTTTAAAGGATTTTTTCCGGAAGGTCAAGAGCTATTCGGAAATTCTCTGTTGAAAAAATCGAAAGGTTTAATGGGGCGGTCTTTCCGCAGAAGGGCGGTCCCGGAGGAATGGCCTGACCAGGGGGGGCAGGCCCCGCAAAGAAGCAGGAAAGGACCTCCGCCCAGGGGCGGAGGTCCTTTTGATACGGTTGAACGCCGGGGATTAGCCCTTCACCAAAGAGGCGATCTCGTCGGCGAAGTTCTCCTGCTTTTTCTCGATGCCCTCGCCCTTTTCAAACCGCACGGCGGTCTTGAAGGTGATGGCCCCGCCCAGCTCCTTGGCCGCGTGGGCGATATAGGCCTCCACAGACCCCTCGAACACGTCGGCGCGGACGGAATCCTGCTGGAGCAGGCAGTTCTCGGAATAGAACTTGTTCAGCTTGCCCATGACGATCTTCTCCCGGACCTGCTCGGGCTTGCCCGCCATTTTCGGGTCGTTCTCCATCTGGGCCAGCATGACCTTCTTCTCCTCGTCCAGCACGTCCTGGGTCACCTGGGACTTGTCCCAGAAGCGGGGGTTCAGGGCGGCGATCTGCATGGCGATGTTCTTGCCCAGCTCCGCCACCTGTTCGGCGGAGAGGCCGGTTTCCAGGTTCACCAGCACGCCGATCTTGCCGCCGGCATGGACGTAGGGCACGGACACGCCCTCGGCGTACCGGGCGAAGCGGCGGACCTTGATGTTCTCGCCGATGACCAGCACCATCTCCTGCTGCTGCTGGGTGACGGTGAGGTCCGTTCCGTTATACTTGCACTCCATCAAAGCGTCCAGGTCGGCGGGGTTCTCCTTGGCCGCAGTGGCGGCCACGCCCTTGACGAAGTCCACGAATTTCTCGTTTTTGCCCACGAAGTCGGTTTCGGCGTTCACCTCCACCACCACGCCCACGCCGTCGATGACGGCGGCATAGGCCATGCCCTCGGCGGCCACGCGGCCCGCCTTCTTCACGGAAGCGGCCATGCCCTTTTCCCGCAGCCACTCCACGGCCTTGTCCATGTCGCCGCCGGTGGCCACCAGGGCCTTTTTGCAGTCCATCATGCCTACGCCGGTCATCTCGCGCAGGTTCTTTACATCAGTCGCGCTGAAAGCCATAATTGCGTTCCTCCAAATTTATTGTATCGCCGTATCTCACTCGGCGGCGGCAGGGGCGGCTTCCTCGGTCTGCTCGCCCTGGCGGCCCTCCAGCACGGCGTTGGCCATGATGGAGGAGATCAGCTTGATGGCCCGGATGGCGTCGTCGTTTCCGGGGATCACATAGTCGATTTCGTCGGGGTCGCAGTTGGTATCGGCGATGGCCACCACGGGAATGCCCAGCTTGTGGGCCTCGGCAATGGCGTTGCGCTCCTTCCGGGTGTCCACGATGAAGAGGGCGCCGGGGAGCTTCTTCATTTCCTTCACGCCGCCGAGGTATTTCTCCAGCTTCGCGATCTCGCCCAGGTGCTTCATGACTTCCTTCTTGGGCAGCATGTCGAAGGTGCCGTCCTCCTGCATGGCCTTGAGCTGGTTCAGCCGGTCCACACGGGTGCGCATGGTCTTGAAGTTGGTCATCATGCCGCCCAGCCACCGGGCGTTGACGTAGTACTGGCCGCAGCGGCCCGCCTCCTCCCGGATGGCGTCCTGGGCCTGCTTCTTGGTGCCCACGAACAGCAGGGACTGGCCGTTTTCAGAGAGCTGGCGGACGAAGTTGTACGCCTCTTCCAGCTTGCGGACGGTCTTCTGGAGGTCGACAATATAGATGCCGTTGCGCTCCGTGTAGATATAGGGGGCCATCTTGGGGTTCCACCGGCGGGTCTGGTGGCCGAAGTGGACGCCCGCCTCAAGCAGGGCCTTCATGGATACGACGCTGGAATTTGCCATGGTGTTTGTTCCTCCAAATCAAGTTTAGTTTTTACCTCCGGCGGCTTCATCCCCCCCGCCAACCCAGGGCCTTAAGGCACCGGGCACCGGCGGAAAGTCGGCGTGCCGTGCGGAATGCTGAAATATCATATCACAGCCGGTTTTCCAATGCAAGGGGATTTTAACAAATCTCCGGGATTTTTTCGGGAAAACTTCCCCTGTCCCCGCTTAAAGATTGACATTTCCCCTCCGGGGAAGCATAATGGGGATATGATATGAGAGGGGACGCCGCCGCGTCCCGTGAAAGGAGCCTTTTTCCAATGGACACCATCTATATCACCGGGCACCGGAACCCGGATACGGATTCCATCGTCTCCGCCATGGCCTACGCCGCCCTTCAAAACGCCCTGGGCAACCGGCAGTACCAGGCCGCCCGGCTGGGCCAAATCAGCGACGAGACGCAAATCGTCCTGGACCGCTTCGGCTTCCAGCCCCCCAGGCTCATCGACAACGTCCGCACCCAGGTCCGGGACCTGGACTACGACACGCCGCCCACCCTCTCCGCCGCCGCCACCGTCAGCCGGGGCTGGCAGGCCATGCAGGGGGGGAACCTCTCCATCCTCCCCGTGGCCAACGAGGACGGGACCCTTTACGGCACCCTCTCCGCCGGGGACGTGGCCAACTACGACATCACCACCGTCCGCAACCCCCGGGTGGAGGACATCCCCGTCTTCAACCTCATTTCCGTGCTGGAGGGAAAGCTCCTCCACGAGAGCGAGGACGCGCCGGACCTGGTTTCCGGGGAGGTGACCATCGCCCTGCCCGCCAGCCGGGAGAACCTGCTCTTCTCCAGCCCGGACAGCGTGGTCATCTGCGGCGACCAGCCGGACATGGTCCAGCGGGCCCTGGACCTTCAGGTGAACTGCGTCATCATCTGCCAGGGCGAGGCGCCCCAGGAGCTTTTGGAGCGGGCGGGGAAGACCTGCGTCATCTCCACCCCCATCGACGCCTACCAGGCCCTGCGGCTCATCTTCCACGCCCTGCCCATCGCCCGGGTGTGCAAGAATAAGGATCTCGTCTGCTTCCACCTGGACGACTATATCGACGACGTGCAGGACGCCGTGCTGGAAAGCCGCTTCCGGGCCTATCCCATTTTGGACGAGGAGGAGAAGGTCGTCGGGATGCTGTCCCGCTATCACCTCCTCCGCCCCCGGCGCAAGCGGGTGGTGCTGGTGGACCACAACGAAAAGTCCCAGTCCGTCACGGGGCTGGACCAGGCGGACATTCTGGAGATCATCGACCACCACCGCCTGGCGGACATCGAGACGAAAAACCCCATCCACGTCCGAAACGAGGCGGTGGGCAGCACCAACACCATCATCGCGGAAATGTACCAGGAGAAGGGCCTGATGCCCACGGCGAAAATGGCGGGGCTCATGGCGGCGGCCATTGTGTCGGACACGGTGATGTTCAAGTCCCCCACCTGCACCCAGCGGGACATCGACATCGCCAACCGCATGGCCCGCATCGCAAGCGTCAGGCTGGAGGACCTGGGGCAGGCGATTTTCTCCGCCGCCTGCGGGGACGACAAGACCGCCGAGGCGATGCTGAAAACGGACTACAAGGAGTTCCACATCGCCGGGCACAACCTGGCGGTGAGCCAGATTACCACCATGGACTCCGACCGGCTTTTGAAGCGGCTGGGCGAGTTTTTGGCCGTCATGGCGGAAACCCGGGAGAAGCGGGGGCTCCAGAGCGTGGTGCTGATGATTACCGACGTGCTGCTGGAGGGGACGCAGCTGCTTTTCGTCGGCGACGAGGATACTATCCGTCAGGCGTTTGGGATTAAGGGGGAGGAGAATTACGCCTTCCTGCCCAAGATCATGTCCCGAAAGAAGCAGGTCATTCCAATGCTGTCCGCATTGTGGGGATGATGCTCGCCCTTGCGGGCGGGGCGGATTGGATACCAGCGATGGCTGGTTCATTGCACCCCCCATGTCGTCGGAAGAAACTCCGCCCACTCCGTCCCCGCCTAACGGCGAGGACTGCGCTCTGCTCCGTTCCTTCCTCCTCTCCCCACGCGGCAGGCCGCGCGGGGGCCCCGGTTTTTCTTCCAGAAGAAAAAGAGAAAACGGGCCGTGCACGGTCCAAAAGAGAAAAAGAAGTATCGCCCCTGCGGGGGGACGGGGGACGAGGGACGCGCAAGAGGTGCTTCCTCCGGGTACGCATGTCTCCTGCCCGCGGCGTCGTGCGGGCGGGGGGTTGGAGGTTATCGAATGGACTTCCTCCTCTTTCCGCTGCCGCTCACCTGGCGCTTGCGCAAGGCTCCTGCCGGTTATTGCGCTAGAAGCTCCGCCATTAATTGCGCGCCGAAACGGACGCCGTCATAAAAGGCTTCCTCTGATTGACGGTCCGCAAGAACGCGGATGCCTGCCTTTAGCTTTTCCGCTGTCTCTTCATCTACCGCGCGGAGTTGAGCGGCAACATGCCGCTCCTCCGGTGTTTGAGGAGAATCAATGTTACAGAGTGTCTGATAAGAAAGCGGATCATCGTGGTATATTTGAGCTAAGATATTCGTCATAAGAACATCTCCTAAAAAAGTATTGCGCTCGTTATGTGCCCATGGTATCATACTCGCAGTGATAAGTCAAGAGGTCATATGGAAACTAAGAAGATTTTCTGTGCGCGGCTTCGTGAGCTGCGGAACAGCCGGTCTGTCAGCCAGATGCAGCTTGCCAACGCGTTGGGGCTGACGCAAAATTCAATCGCTATGATGGAACGAGGATACCGGGGGACCACGATTGAAAAGGTGGTCCTGCTGGCGAAGTATTTTCACGTATCGGCGGACTATCTGCTGGGCATCACCGACGACCCCACATGGCGGGGCGCGGAGGAAAAGGCAGACTAATCGAAGGCAAAAAAATGGCCCGAAGGGCCCATACTTCTTTTTCTCTTTTGGACCGTGCACGGCCCGTTTTCTCTTTTTCTTCTGGAAGAAAAAGAGAAAATGGGGGGTGCAATGGACCAGCCATCATCATGGCTGAATCCCCCCCGCCCGTCAGGGCGAGTAAAATCCCCCCCCTTTCAGGGGGAAAAGTAAGGAGGCCCCGCCATGCCGCAGGCACCAGACTTCACCACCCTTTTTGACGACGATATCAACCTCCGGGGCCTCTTCGACATCTTAAGCCCCGAAAACAACCTGGTCCTCGCCGACGACATGATGCTCTCCGACGCCAAGGGCATCATCCTCCGGGTCAGCGAAAGCTATGAGAAGAACTTCGGCTTCGTCCACAACTCCATCGTGGGCCGCTCCGCCTTCGATTTGGAGGCCGACGGCACCTTCTCCCCCTGCGTCACCGCCGAGGTCATCCGCCAGCGGCGGAAAATCACCGCCACCCAGACCATCAACCACGCCCACAAAAACGTCATGACCGTGGGCATCCCCCTCTTCGACAGCAGCGGCGATCTGAAATTCGCCGTCTGCTTCAACACCGTCTCCATGGAGCAGATCAACGCCATCCAGCGGAACTACCGCCACCTCCAGGACTCCCTCCAGCAGTACTCCCAGGAAATCGCCGAGCTCCGCACCCGGGCCACCTCCACCAGCCTCATCTTCAAAAGCGCCTCCATGCAGCGGCTCTGGACGCTGATGCAGAACACGGCCAACACGAAAGCCAACATTCTCATCACCGGGGAGACCGGCGTAGGGAAAAGCGCCGTGGCCAAGGCCATCCACGCCATGAGCAGCCGGGCCGACGGGCCCTTCATTGAGGTCAACTGCGCCGTGCTCCACGAAAATCTTATCGAGTCGGAGCTCTTCGGCTATGAGAAGGGGGCCTTCACCGGGGCCGCCAGCGGCGGCAAAATCGGCAAAATCGAGCTGGCGCAAAACGGCACCCTCTTCTTAGACGAAATCGGCGAGCTGCCTCCCCACATTCAGTCCAAGCTCCTTCAGCTCATTCAGGAAAAAACCATTGAGCGCCTTTCCGGCAACAAGCGCATCGAGCTGGACTTCCGCCTTTTGGTTGCCACCAACCGCAACCTGGAGGAGGCGGTCCAAAGGGGCCTTTTCCGCTCGGACCTCTTCTACCGGCTCAACGTCATCCGCATCCACATCCCGCCCCTGCGCCAGCGGCGGGAGGACATCCTCCCCCTGGCCCACCAGTTCCTGGCCCGGTTCTGCGGGGAGTACGGCAAGGCCCTCACCTTCAGCCCCCGGCTTTTGACCTTCCTGGAGCGCTGCGACTGGCCCGGCAACGTCCGCCAGCTGGAAAACCTGGTGGAGCGCCTGGTCATCACCGTTCAGGACCCCATCATCGACCTGGGGCACCTGCCCCCGGAGTACGACGCCGGGTCCGCCGCCCCGGCCCCCTCCCGGGAGGGCACCCTGACGGAGCGGATGGAAGCCTACGAGGGGCAGATCATCCGGGAGTCCTACCGCCGCTGGGGCACCACCGTGGCCGTGGCCAAGGAGCTGGGCATCTCCCAGGCCACGGCGGCCCGGAAGGTGGCCAAGTACGTAAAATAGGGGCCGGAAGGTCCCGGAGGAACGGCCTGACCCCGGGTCAGGCCCCACAGGAGGAGCCCCATGAGCCTTGTCCAGCTGAAAACCGAATTGCGGCAGGAGCTGAAGCTGACTCCCCAGCTGATGCAGTCCATGGAGGTCCTTCAGATGACCTCCCAGGAGCTGCTGGAATACCTCTCCCGCCAGGCGGAGGAAAACCCCCTGCTGGACCAGTCCGACCCGCCGGAGCGGGCCTATGAGGAGCTGCGCCGCCAGGCCGGGTGGATTGACGGCGGCGTCCGGGACCGGGCCACCTTCACCCATGAGGAGGGAGCCCCGGAGGCCGGGGCCATGGACAGCGCCCTGGAAAGCCTCGCCGCCTTCCTCCGGGACCAGATTCACCGCCTCCGGCTCCCCAAGCCCCTGACGGCCCTGTGCGAGTATCTGGCGGAGCTGGTGGACGGGGACGGATACCTGGCCCAGGAGGACCTGGACGGCCTGGCCGCCATGAAGATCCCCCAGGCCCTGACAGACCAGGCCCTGGACACCCTCCAGAGCCTGGACCCCCCGGGGGTGGGGGCCCGGTCCCTGTCCGAGTGCCTGCTGCTCCAGCTCAGCCGCCGGGACGGCGCGGACCCTGTGGCCATGGACGTTGCCGCCCGCTTCCTCCCGGAGCTGGGGCGGAAGCACTACGCCGCCATCGCCCAGAAGCTGGGGATAACGGTGGAGGCCGTGCGGCGGGCGGAAGCGGTTGTCGCCTCCCTGGAGCCCCACCCCGGCCGGGCCTTCCAGCCCGCTGAGCCCACGGTCTACGTCCGGCCCGACGTGTTCGTCGCGGAGCTGGACGGGGAGCTCAAGGTCATTTTGAACGAGTACTACCTGCCCCGGGTGTCCGTCAACGACTACTATCTCCGGCTTTTGAAAAGCTCCGACGAGAAGGAGACTAAGGACTACCTCCGCCAGAAGCTCCGGCAGGCCAAATGGCTGCTGGACAGCCTGGATCGCCGGGGGAGCACCCTCCGCCGCTGCGCCGAGGCGGCGCTGGAAGCCCAGCGGCCCTTCTTCTCCGGGCAGACGGGGGACCTGGCCCCTATGACGCTTTCCTCCCTGGCGGAGGGTTTGGCCCTTCACCCCTCCACGGTCTCCCGGGCCGTCCGGGGGAAGTACCTCCAGTGCCGCCAGGGTACATACCCCCTCCGCTACTTTTTCAGCCTCCCCGTCAGCGGCGGCGTCTCCCGCCAGGCGGCGAAGCAGGCCCTGCTGGCCCTCGTCCGGGAGGAGGACCGGAAACGGCCCTACAGCGACCAGGACCTCTCCCGCCTGCTGGCGGACCGGGGGATTCTCCTGGCCCGGCGGACGGTGACCAAGTACCGCCTGGAGCTGGGCCTGGGGTCCTCGGCGGCCCGGAAAAAATAAGCAAAGAGTGCCCTGCCGGTTATGGCAGGGCACTCTTATTCCGCTTAGAATGAGGAAGGGGGCTTACTCGGCGGACTCGGCGGACTCGGCGGACTCGGCCTTCTCGGCGGGCTCGTCCTTCTCCGCGGGGGCGGCGGCGTTGGCGGCACGGAACAGGAAGGTCACAATCTGGCCCCGGGTGCAGGTGTTGTCGGGGGAGAAGGTGGTCTCGCTGGTGCCGGAGGTGATCTTCTGGTCCACAGCCCAGGCCACGGCCCCGGCGTAATCCGCGTCCTTGTCCACGTCGGTGAAGCTGAGTTCCGCCTCAACCTCGGGCTTTCCGGCCACGCCCCACATGAAGCCTACGGCCATCACGCGGGTGCAGGGGGCGGAGACATCCTCGCCCTCGGCAATCAGCTTCTGCTCCACGGCCCACTTGGCGGCGCTGTCACGGTCGGACACGCCCTCGGCGGCGCCGGGCTTGCCGTTGGCGCGCCACAGGAAGGTGAGGATGTTGGAGATGGAGCAGGTGTTGCCGGGCCCAAAGGTGGTCTCAGTGGTGCCCAGGGTGATGCCCCCGGCCACGGCCCAGTCAATGGCGGCGGCAAAGGGGGAATCGGCGGCTACATCGGTAAACTTGGGAGCGGCCTCGTCTTTCTTCTCTCCGTCTTCGGCAGGAGCTTCGTCCTTTTTCTCTCCGTCCTCAGCGGGAGCTTCGTCCTTCTTCTCCCCGTCCTCGGCGGGAGTTTCGTCTTTTTTCTCCCCATCTTCGGCGGGAGCTTCGTCCTTCTTCTCCTCGCCTTCCGCGGGAGTTTCGTCCTTCTTCTCCTCGCCGGAAGACTCCGTGGGAGCGGTGGTGCCCGTCTTGTCTTCCTCGGCGGCGAAGGCGGGGACAGCCAGGCTCAGGCTCAGCGCCAGGGCCAGAGCCAGGGATAACAGCTTTTTCTTCATGTTGGTTCCTCCAAAAATTTTTTGACCCGGCGGACGGGAACGCTCTCGTCCGCAGCCGGCAGAATGAACCGTATTTTACTGCATCTTGCCGGAAAATGCAAGAGGATTTGTCACATTCTGCAAAAAGAACGGGAACTTTTTCTCAGCCATGCCTGCCTTTAATTTGGGAGGACCTCGCTGTCCCAGTTCTAGGCCTTGTTTGAAAAATGGCGAAACGCCGTCTTTGGGCATCTTTTTACGGCAACTCCGCCGTTTTTAGCGAAGCTTTCCAGTGAAAAGCCCCCGCGCCTTCCGGCGCGGGGGCTTTCGCGGGTCAGCCGGTTTTCACGGGTCTTCCGGCGGGGCGCGCCCGCCGGGGAGGGAGGAAAGGGGATGGCGGGGGGGACCCGCCGTGTGTGTGGGACCTCCCTCTCCGGTTGGGCGTCCGCCGGAAACATAAAAGCGGCGCCGAGTCCCAAGAACTCAGCGCCGCCTAAGAGCATGCGAACGCACGGCCCATCGTTCCCCTTCCCGCAACCTTGCTATCCACCCTTGCAAAAGCGTGGAGGAATGGGTATAATAAGCCCGTGGCGCAGTTCAAACTGCTGTGCTGAGTGGTACGGACACTCGTACAGGGCTGTCGGGTGCCTCTTACACCCGGCGGCCTGCCGCATTCATGTTTCCAATTCTTATTGTAACCCGGATTTCCCCAAAATGCAAGGGGGTTTCGGCAAAATCCCCAAAATGCCCCGCCCGTCCCAAGGGACAGGCGGGGCTTTCGTTTCCTTATTTCCGGTTTCACCCCCGCCGGGAATACAGCCGGGCAAGCCCCCCTTCGGAGGTCTCCCGGTAGCTCCGGTTCAGGTGGATGCCGGTTTCGTACATGGTCTTGAGCACCATGTCGTAGCTGATGCGCCGGGTCTCCGCCAGGAAGTAGGCCAGGTTCGCGGAGTTGATGGCCCGCATGGCCGCCACGGCGTTGCGCTCGATGCAGGGAATCTGGACCAGGCCGCAGATGGGGTCGCAGGTAAGGCCCAGGTGGTGCTCCAGGGCCACCTCGGCGGCGTACTCGATGCGCTTGACGGAGTAGCCGAAGATCTGGCCCAGGGCGGCGGCGGCCATGGCGCAGGCCACGCCGATTTCCGCCTGACAGCCGCACTCCGCCCCGGAGACGGAGGCGTTGCGCTTCGCCAGGGCGCCGAAAAGGCCCGCCACCCCCAGGGCGTGGGCCACATCCAAATCGCTGAGGCCCCGCTTGTCCTGGAAGTAGTACAGCACCGCCGGCAGCACGCCGCAGGACCCGCAGGTGGGGGCGGTGACGATGAGGCCGTTCCCGGCGTTCTGCTCCGACACGGCATAGGCGTAGGAGCACACCCGCTGGCACTCGATGATCTCCGGGTGCTTGTTCACCAGAATGTGGTCGTGGATGGACTTGGCCTTCCGCTCAATGCGCAGCCCCCCGGGCAGCTCCCCGGAGGCGGCCAGCCCCTCCTGAATGGAACGCTGCATGACGGACCAGATTTCCAGCAGGTCCTCCCAGATGCCCGCCCCCTCGTTCAGCTCCACGTAGTCCGTGAGGCTGATGTAGCGGAACTCGCAGAACTCCTTGATTTCGGCGAAGGAGTTTTCAAAATAGGTCTCCTGCTCCTGCCCCGGGGCGGGGCGCCCCTCCCATTCCAGGTCCCCGCCGCCCACGCTGTAAACCCGCTGGGTGCATAGCTCCCGCCCGCCCCGGAGGGCGGTGAGGTCCAGGGTGTTGGGGTGCTGTTCCACCGTCTCCTGGGAGAAGACAATCTCCGCCGGAAGGGGGGCGAAGGTCTCCGTCAGGATGCGGTCCGTCCCGTGGCCCTTCCCCGTCTTGGAGAGGGAGCCGTACAGCACCGCCCGGTAGGCGTCCGCCTCGGGCGTCTCCTCCCGGAAAAGGGCGGCGGCCCGGGCGGGGCCCATGGTGTGGGAGCTGGAGGGCCCCCGGCCCGCCTTATAGATGTCACGAATCGATCGCATGGCTTTTCATACTCCTGTGCCCGGGGTCCCGCCCTCAAGGGGCAAAGCCCTCCACAATGTCCACCAGCTCCTGGCCGATGCGCTTCTGCGCCTCCCGGGTCCCCGCGCCGATGTGGGGGGTGCAGGAGACCGCCGGGTGCTGGGCCAGGGCCCAGTTGGGGTCCTTTTCGCTCATCCACACGTCCAGCCCCGCCGCCCGGACCTTGCCGGACTCCAGGGCCTCCAGAAGGGCCCCCTCGTCCACGTTGCTGCCCCGGGAGACGTTGACAATCACCACGCCGTCCTTCATCTTTCCCAGGCTCTCCCGGTCCACCAGGGCCTTGTCCCCGCCGGGGGCGCAGAGAATCAGCACGTCGGAGCCCGCCAGCAACTCGTCCATGGAGACGAACTTCATGGTCTCGCACTCGCAGCCCTCCGGCTTGTTGCGGTGGACGGTGGAGAGGACCTTCATCCCCAGGGCCTGGCACTTATCGCCCACCAACCGGCCGATGCGGCCGTAGCCAATGATTCCGGCGGTTTTGCCGGAGAGCTCGAAGCCCTTGGAATAGGCCTTTTTCTCCCACTTGTTCTCCCGCATGGTGTGCCCGGCGATAGAGATGTTCCGGGCGCAGGAGAAGAGGAGGGCCAGGGCCAGCTCCGCCACGGCGTTGGAGGAGGCCCGGGGGGTGTTCCGCACGGCGATGCCCGCCGCCTCGGCATAGGGAATGGCGATGTTGTCCATGCCCACGCCCGCCCGGACGATGAGCCGGAGCCGCCCGCCCTTGGCGGCGTCAATCTGGGGCTCCTTGATTTTGGTGGCGGAGCGGATAATCACCGCGTCAAAGTCCCGCAGGGCGGGGCCCAGGGCGTCGGGCTCATAGAACTGCTCCACCACCTCGCAGCCGTCCGCCCGGAGCTTCGCCACGGCGGAGGCGTCCATACCGTCAGTGACCAATACGCGCTTTAGCATCATAATTGTACCCCTTTCGTATCCGGCACACCCCAGGGGTGCCAATGTCGGAAAACCCTCACGCCCATTGGGGGACAGGCGCGTCCGGCAGCCCGGAAGGGGGTCCAGGGGCACTCCCCTGGTTTTCCGCTCTTGGCGGAAAATAAATTTGAATCATTTTCCTGACGACATGCGCGTCAGGAAAATACCAAGACTCCAGCCGCCTTGGGCGGCGGCTCCAGTGACCGATGTCACTGGAGGGGGGAATCTAAAGGGGGGACGAAGTCCCCTCTTTAATTCAGTTGTGCTCCTGTTCGTACTTCTTAAGGAACTCCACCAGCGCCTCCACGCCCTCCTTGGGCATGGCGTTGTAGATGGAGGCCCGGAGGCCGCCCACGCTCTTGTGGCCCTTGAGGTTGTCAAAGCCCGCCGCCTTGGAAGCCGCCACCACGTCGGCGTCCTGGTCCTTCGTGGGGGTGACGAAGGGCACGTTCATGAGGGAGCGGTCCTCCTTCCGCACGGCCCCGGTGAAGAGCTTGGACTGGTCCAGGAAGTCGTAGAGAATCTTCGCCTTTTCCTCGTTGCGCCGGTGCATGGCCTCCAGGCCGCCGTTATCCAGGAGGTACTTGAAGACCTTGCCGCAGCAGTAGATGGCCCAGCAGTTGGGGGTATTGTAGAGGGAGTCGTTGTCCGCGTGGGTCTTATAGCTCATATAGGTGGGCACGAACCCCGGAAGGTCGTCCCGCAGCAGATCCTCCCGGATGATGACCACCGCCATGCCCGCCGGGCCCACGTTCTTCTGCACGCCGCCCCAGATGAGGCCGTATTTCGTCACGTCGCAGGGCCGGGAGAGGAACATGCTGGACTGGTCGGACACCAGCACCTTCCCCTTGGTGTCGGGGAGGCTGAAATAGGTGGTGCCGTTGATGGTCTCGTTTTCGCAGATATACACATAGTCCGCGTTGTCCGGAATGTCCAGATTGGAGCAGTCCGGGATATAGGAGAAGTTCTTGTCGGCGGAGGAGGCCACGATTTTGACCTCGCCGTATTTCTTTGCCTCGGCGATGGCCTTCTTGGACCAGGCGCCGGTTTCCACATAGCATCCGACCCCGTTTTTCATCAGGTTCATGGCCACCATGGCGAACTGGACCGTGCCGCCGCCCTGGATGAAAAGGACCTTGTAGTTGTCGGGAATGCCCATGAGCTTGCGGAGGTCCGCCTCCGCCTCGTCCCGAATCTGCTGGAACACCTTGCTCCGGTGGCTCATCTCCATGACGCACATGCCGCTCCCGCGGTAGTTCATCATCTCGGCGGCGATCTCCTCCAGCACGGGCTCCGGCATCATGGCGGGGCCGGCGGAGAAATTGTAGGTGCGGCCGTATTTCATAGCGCGTTCCTCCATTCAAAAATCTACAAATTCCGCCCCTTTCGGGGCCGCTTTCCTGTCCATAGTATACAGGATTTTTTTACCGGAATCAACCGTCTTCCCAAATTTTCTGTGAAAAGGTGAACCTTTCTTCCCGCCCCTCCGCTTGCATTATGGCCGGGGGCCCTGTATACTATAAGCATCGCCTTGCATGAGCGGAGGGAAACTATGACATTGGACGGCATCAAGCGGGACCTTCGGGCCCGGCGGGACCTGACGGCGCTCTATGCCCGGGCCCTTGGAAAGTGGCTGCTGCTGGCCACGGCGGCGGGGATCTCCTGCGGCCTGGTGGGCACGGCGTTTCACATGGCCGTGGAGTATGTGACGGAGCTCCGGGGGGAATTTCCCCGGCTGCTGTACGGCCTGCCTCTGGCGGGCCTTGCCATTGTGGGGCTCTACAAGCTGCTGGGCACCGAGGGCCAGGGGACCAACGACATCTTTGACCAGGTCCACAAGGGGGGCAGCGTCTCTCTCCTGCTGGTCCCCGCCATCTTCCTGGGGACGGTGCTGACCCACCTCTGCGGCGGCTCCGCCGGGCGGGAGGGGGCGGCCCTCCAAATGGGGGGCTCCCTGGGCTATCGGGTGGGGCGGCTCTTCGGCTTTGACGAGCGGGACCTGCGCATTGCCACCACCACGGGCATGGCGGCCTTTTTCACCGCCCTCTTCGGAACGCCCCTGGCGGCGGCGGTGTTCTCCATCGCCGTGGTCAGCGTGGACTCCTTCTACCACGCCGCCTTTTTCCCCGCCCTTATCGGGGCCCTGGAGGCCTATGGCATCTCCCGGGCGCTGGGTGTGGCCCCCACCGCCTTCGCTGTGGCGGCTCCCGAGCCGGCGGCGGGCCTGCTGGTCCGGGCGGGAATCCTGGCGGCCCTGTGCGGGCTGCTGTCCGTGGTGTTCTGCGGGACCATCCGCCTGGCGGAGCGGCAGCTCCACAAGCGGATTCCCAATCCCTGGCTCCGGGCCTTCGCCGGGGGCTGCGCCGTGATTCTCCTCACCCGGCTCTGCGGCTCCACGGACTACAACGGCGCGGGAATGGAGGTCATCGCCGCCGCCGTGGAGCAGGGGGCCGTCCGGCCGGAGGCGTTCTTGCTCAAAATCCTCTTCACCGCCGTCACCCTGGGAGCGGGCTTCAAGGGCGGGGAGGTGGTGCCCTCCTTCTTCGTGGGGGCGGCCTTCGGCTGCGCCATGGGGCCCGTGCTGGGGCTTCCGGCGGGCTTTGCCGCCGCGCTGGGCCTTGCGTCCGTGTTCTGCGGGGCCACCAACTGCCCCCTGGCCTCCATTGCCCTGGCCATCGAGCTCTTTGGAAGCGGGGGGCTTTTGTACTACGCGCTGGCCTGCTGCGTCAGCTATGTCCTCTCCGGCTACGGGGGGCTGTACTCCAGCCAGACGATTCTTCACTCCAAGCTGAAGGGGCGGTACATCAACGTACACACCAACGATGGGCCCGTGGAAACCGACGTCCCGGCGGAACCCAAGGAGGCGCTTTCATGATTTCCAAAATTTACCCCCCCCCCCCCCGCGAAACCGGACGGTTGACCTGGTAAAAAGTTCCGCTATTTTTGGCGTCCTGCTGATCCACGCCAGCGCGGGCTGCCTCTCCGGCCCGGTTTCCGCCCCCTGGCTGTCCGGCCTGTTCTGGAATGCCCTGGCCCGTCCGGCGGTACCCCTGTTCCTTATGGCCAGCGGGGCCCTGCTCCTGCCGCCGGAGCGGAAGCTGCCCATAAAACGGCTCTACACCCGCAACATGGCCCGGCTTCTGGCGGCGCTGTTTTTCTGGGCGGCCTGCTATAAGCTGGTTTACCTGTGGCTGCTGGACAGCCTCACCCCCTGGGACCTGGAGGCGGCGGCGAAAAACCTCCTCCTCTTCCGGCATGAGGAGCATCTCTACTATCTCCACATCATGCTCCTGGTTTACGCCTTCCTGCCCGTCACCCGGCTCCTGGTCCGAAACGGGGACCGGCAGTCTTTGGAGTATGCCCTGGGGCTGTGGTTCCTCCTGGGCATTCTGTACCCTACGGTTCGGACCCTCTGGCCCTTTACGCTTCTGGGGGGCGTCCCGGTCCAGTGGCGGCTGAACCTGGCCTACTCCTCTATTGGCTACACCCTGCTGGGGCATTACCTGACGGTTTACCGTCCCCGTCCCCGGCGGCCCCTCTGCCTCGCGGCTCTTCTGGCGGGCTTCCTCCTCACCTTCGGGGGAGCCTGGGCCGCCTCGGCGGCGGCGGGGGGGCTGGAGGAGCATTTTCTGGAGGGCACCGGGGCCGGGGTTTTTCTGGAGGCCCTGGGCTTCTGGGGCCTGTGTCAGAGGGCCTCTTTGCCGGAATGGGCGGGGCGGGCGGCGGAGCGCCTTTCCAAAGCCTCCTTCTGCGTCTTTTTAACCCATGTGTTTTTCTTGCAGTTCTTCGCCCGCCACGGACTCCGGGCGGCGGAGGGCCCGCCGCTTTTCACCGTGCCCCTGGTCTCCCTCCTGGTCCTAATCTGCGGCTGGGGGGCCTACGCCCTGTTCTCCCGGGTCCCGGGAGTCCGGCGCTGGCTGATTTGAATACCCGCATAAAACGCGCCTCCCGCGGCATACTGTCGTCAACCGACATCTGCCACGGGAGGCTTTTTTCATGACTCAGATTCTGCAAGACACCGGCATGACGGTCCTGACCACCCTGCTGTCCATCCTGGCGCTGTTCCTCCTCACCAAGCTGATGGGGGCCAAGCAGGTGTCCCAAATGACCATGTTCGATTATGTGGTGGGCATCACCATCGGCTCCGCCGCCGCCGAGCTGGCCACCGAATTGGAAGAGCCCCACAAGCCCCTCACCGCCCTGATTGTCTACGGGCTGGTGGCCGTGAGCATCTCGGTGCTTTGCTGCAAGTCCCTGAAAATCCGCGCCGCCGTCACGGGACGGCCCGTGGTGCTGCTGGAGGACGGGGTGATTTACCGGGAGAACCTGAAAAAGGCCAAGCTGGACTTGAGCGAGTTTCTCACCTACTGCCGCATCGGCGGCTGGTTTGACCTAAGCCAGCTCCAGACCGCCGTCTTCGAGCACAACGGCACCGTCAGCTTCCTGCCCAAGGAGGCGGACCGCCCCGCCACCCCGGCGGATTTGAACAAAAATCCCTCCCAGTCCCAGGTCCAGACTCCCCTTATCATGGACGGGAAGCTGCTCTCCGGCAACCTCCGCCAGGCGGGGAAGGAGGACGAATGGGTCCGCCGCTGCCTCCTCCGCCAGGGCTACCGGAACGAGGGGGAGGTCTTCCTGGCCCTCTGGGGCGGGGGAGAGGATTTGACGGTGTTTCCTATGGAGCCCGGAAGAAAAAGGGAGGCCCCAGGCGCCGGACACTAAACACTAAGGCCGGAGCGGGAACCTCGCTCATAAAATATCAATTTGGGGGAAATGGCCTGACCTGGGGGTCAGGCCCCACAGGGAAAGTGCATGCCCCTGGCCAGGCCACAGCATTTCAGGCCCATTGATGCTGGTATTTCTATAGGACAGGAATCCATCTTTGTGGGGCCTGGTCCCCAGACCAGGCCATTTCCTGATCTTCCCCCAGGCTCAATGGGCCAGAATGAATTCCTCCAGCTCCTCCGGGGTTTTCACCACAGCCACCGCTCCGGCCTCCTCCAGCTCCCCCGGCGGGGCATAGCCGAAGAACTCCACCCCGGCACAGTCCACGCCGCAGGCCCGGGCCCCCAGCACGTCGAATTTCCGGTCCCCCACCATCAGCACCTGGGGGAGATCCCGCTCCGTCAGGCCCAGCTGCCGCATGGCCTCCCGGACCACGTCCTCCTTTTCCCAGTCCCCGTGGGGCGGGCTTCCCACCAGGGCGGAGAGGTGGGGCGTAAAGCCGAACCGGGCGCAGATGGAAACGCACAGGTTTTCCGGCTTGGAGGAGGCCAGGGCCAGCACATAGCCCCGCTCCTTCAAGCGGCCCATGACGGCTTCCATGCCCGGAGCCGCCCGGTTTTCATACTGGCCCACGGGCTCGTAAATCAGGCGGAAGCGCTCCACCGCCTCCGCCGCCTTCTCCGGGCTGTAGCCGCAAAAGCGCATAAAGGAATCCTGAAGGGGCGGGCCGATGAAGCGGAGCAGGGTTTCCTCCTCCGGCACCGGGCCGCCATAGCCCAGGATGGTCTCCCGGACACAGTGGACAATGCCCTCCCGGGAGTCCGTCAGGGTCCCGTCCAGGTCAAATAAAATATAACGGTACATATCAAGCCTCCTGGAGAAATTGGGGGACCAGCACGCCGGAAGCCCCGCCGTCCACCTCGCAGACGGGCCCCTCCAGCCGCCGGACGGCCCCGACGGGCCACAGGGACAGGAAGTCCTCCACCCCCGCCACGTTGGGCAGGCCGTAGGGGGCGTGGCGGTAGTGCATGGGAACGGCGCACTTGGGATTCAGGGCCTCGCAGACGGCCTTGGCCCCCGCCGCGTCCACGGTGTAGGTGCCTCCCACGGGAATCAAAACCGCGTCCAGGGGGCCGATGGCGGCAATCTGCTCCGGCGAGAGCGGGTGCCCCAGGTCCCCCAGGTGGGCGACGGCAACGCCGTCCGCCGAGAGGATATGGATGGTGTTGGGCCCCCGGAGGGCCCCGCCCTCGCCGTCGTGGAAGGTCTCCACGGTGCGGATGGTGAAGGGGCAGGGGCCGTCGAAGGGGACCACCTCCGCCTGGTCCACGGCGTTGTGGTCAAAGTGGCCGTGGCTGCAAAGAATCTTGTGGACCTGGAGCTTTTGCTCCGCCAGGGCCGGATAACCCTCCACGCCGGTGTAGGGGTCCAGCAAAATCCGATAGCCGCCCTGCTCCACCAGAAAACAGGCGTGGCCCAGCCAGGTGAGTTTCATATCAATCTCCTCCTTGCGGGTATTTCAAAAAACGGGGGCGGATCTCCGTCCGCCCCCTTACTATATCAGATTTACGGCTGTTTGTCATCCGGGTTTTTCGGTTCGTCCTTCTTCCGCTTGAAGAAGCTGCCCCCCGTCCGCTCCCGGGACTGGCGGAAGGTTTCTCCCCGCTGGGCCTGGCGCCGCTTGGAGACCTTCACCACCAGCAGGATAACGAGGGCCAGGAGAACCATCCAGGTCCAGTTGTAGGCCAGGTACACGGCTACATCCTGGAGGAAGTCCCCAAAGCCGCGGAGCCCGTCCGTGAAGGCGTTCCCCAGGCGGCTTCCAAAGGTGGGCGGGGCCTCCTCCACCGTGGTGAGGCGCAGCACCTCCCGCAAGCGGACGTCGATGGTGGCGAAATCCACCAGGGAGTCATAATGCCGGAGGGACCCGGTAAGCTGCTCGATCTGGTATTCCGTCTCGCTGATGGCGTTTTCCAGGTCGATGATGTCCTCCATATTTTCCGCCTTGGAAAGCAGCGTCTGAAGCCGCTCCATCTTCGTCTTCTGGGTTTCCAGGCGGCTCTCCGTGTCGTAGTACCGCTCGCTGATGTTCTCGGCGTTCTGGTCCTGGCTGGTGACGTGGCTGATTTCCCCCACGGTCTTCAAAAAGCCCCGAAACTCCTTGGCGGGGACCCGGACGGTATAGCTGGCGCTCCGGCTGCCGTCGCCGTAGCTGTCGGAGGAGGCGCACTCCAGATAGCCCCCCAGCCTGTCCACCAGCTCCTCCAGGGCGGCGGTACAGGCGTCGTAATCCTGAGTCTCCGCCTGGATGCTGGCGGTGTAGACCATCTTGGCGCTGGCCAGGCGGTCCTCCCGGGGCTCCTCTGTGGTCGCCCCCGGCTCGGCGGGGGAGCCCCCCGCGGCGTCGGCGGGGGCGTCAAAGCCGAACTCCCTTACCTCGGCCTTCCACTCGTCCCCGCTGTCGTCATAGGCCGTCTGGCTCTCGCTGTCGGCGGGGGCGCTGGAAGCGCTTCCCCCGCTGTAGCCCCCGCCTCCTCCGCAGGCGGTGAGGGTCAGGGCCGTCAGCAGGGCCGCCAGGAACAGGGCAAGTCCTCTTTTCATCCGTTCATCCTCCTTGTCCGCCCCGTCTTCCAAGCGGGGCTGTTACCTATATAGACGGATTTTCCAGGGGAAAGGTTCCGGGGATTTTTCCCCTATGAAAACAGGGCCCCCCCTTCGGAGCCCTGTTCGCCTCGTATCACGCCACCGCCGAGAAGGGGGTGCGCGCTTTCTGTTCTTCCTCGTTCTGCCGGGCCAGGTCCTGCTGCTGGGCGGCGTTATCCGTGTCCGCCTTGGTGACGGTGCGGGTGGTGCCCCCGGAGACGTAGGACTTGCCGCACTCCGGGCAGATTTCCGTGTGCATGGTCACGTTCTGGCTGACCACCTTCCGGCCCTCCCGGTCGGCCTTGGCCTGCTCCCGGTAGACATGCTCCATCTCATGGCCCCGGACGGCGGAGGCCGCCTGTTCCGGCTTGATGTTGGTGGGCGTCTGGAAGGACACGCCCATGTCGTCGGACCCGTCCTGGTACTTCCGGCTCTCGCAGGTCTCGCACTCGCCCTCCTCCAGGGCCTCCTGGGCGCTCTCGGCCCCCTGGGCGCTCTTGCCGTCCAGGGCCTTTTCGTCCTCCGCGTCTCCCTCCTGTCCGGGGAGGCCGGGCAGCTTCGCTTCCTCCGCCTTGGGCGCGCCGTTCAAAAGCGCGTCCTCCGCGCCCTTTAAATCGTTCCGGCCCAGGGCGTCCTCGGCTTGGAACAGCTGGCCCTCCAGGGCGTTTTTCCGGGAGCCGTCCACAGGGGAGAGGCCCTCTTTTCCGGTTTCCACGAACATGCCCTCGGGGTCTATCTCGCCGTAGCGGGTCCGCATCCGCCCGGCCATGGCCGCCGGGTCGTTCTCCAGCCGGGCCGTCAGCTCCGGCAAGGACGCCTCGTCCCGGGAGATGGGGCGCACGGCCTTGACCGGCTCCACCGGCGTCTCGGGGGAGGCGTTTTTCCGCGCCGTCCAGACCGGCTGCCGGGCCTGCTGGGCCGCGCGGGAATTGCGAATATTTTCCGACAGCCGGGACTGGTAAAACGCCCCGACAGAGCCCATTCCGAAGCTCCCGACGCCTGATATTCCACCGACCATAGAATCACCTCATATTGAAAATTGCCTTGCGGCGAAACTCTAACAAATACAGTATACCATATTCTGCCCAAAGCGCAAGCCCCTTTTTGGGCCTGTTCCAGGCATTTGACCGGGGTGCGCCCTCCCAAACCGCCGGGCCCCGGAAGCCGGTCAAACACGCGCCGCCGGAGGCTTCCCCCCGGCGGCGCGTCCGCTTCTCAATATCCGAAAATCATGCCCCGGCGAATCTCCGCCAGGGAGTGGGCCCCGCACATGGCCATGGCGTCGGCCAGCTCGGCCTTCAGCTTGTCCACGTAGATCCGGACCCCCTCAGCCCCGCCGCCGTAGACCATGTTCACGAAGGGACGGCCAATCAGCACCGCGTCCGCCCCCAGGGCCAGGGCCTTGAACACGTCCAGGCCGGAGCGGATGCCGCCGTCCACCAGGACGGTCATCTTCCCGCCCACGGCGTCCGCGATGGCGGGCAGGACCTCCGCCGTGGCGGGACACTGGTCCAGCACCCGGCCCCCGTGGTTGGAGACTACGATGCCGGAGGCCCCGGCCTCCAGGGCCTTCTCCGCCCCCCGGACGGTCATGACGCCCTTGAGGATGAAGGGGGTCCCCTCCAGCATATCCACAATCTCCCGCAGCTCCGCCACGGTCTTGCTGCCCGCCGGGGGCTGGAGGTTTTTCAGAAACGGCAGCCCCGCCGCGTCGATGTCCATGGCCACGGCGAAGGGCTTCGCGGGCTTGATGAGGGCCAGCTTCTCCCGGATAGTCTCGATATTCCAGGGCTTGACGGTGGGCACGCCCTGTCCGTTCTGCTTTTTCAGGGCCTCCGCCGCGGCCTCCATGACGGCGGGGTTCGTGCCGTCGCCGGTGAAGGCGGCGATGCCCGCCTGGGCGCAGGCGGCCACTAAGATGTCGTTATAGGCAAGGTCGTCGTACTTGTCCCCGTAGTGGAGCTGCATGGCCCCCACGGGGGCGGCGAAGACGGGCAGGTCCACCGTCTGGCCGAAGAGGGCGAAGGAGGTATCCACGGGCTTGTTCTCGCAGATGGTGTCCATGTTGACGCAGAGCTCCTGCCACTTCTGGTAGTTGCGGATAAAACCGGTGCCAACGCCCTTGGCCCCGGGGCCGGGGATGGCGTTCCGGCACCCCAGGCCGTTGCAGGTGGGGCAGGATTTGCAGTGGGGGCCCATACAGGTACGGGCGTTTGCCAGGACTTCCTGATAGGTCATGTCGGGTTTCCTCCAAATATGTCAAAATTTTCAGGTTCGCTTATAAGCCGATTGTACAGGAAACGGGGAAGAAAGGCAAGGGGGGAACGGTCCGGGGCCGCGCCTCATAGAATGCAGAGGTGATCCTATGACAAACCCAAACTGCGACCCCCTGGCCCTCACCACCATGGTGAACTCCCTGGCGGTGGCCATCGCGGGTCAATTGAACGACCAGGAGCTGGGCCTGGCGGGGGCCATCCTGACCCAGCTGGGGGACACTCTGGAGACCATCGCGGCCCAGCGGGAAATTTGTTCCCGCTGACCTAACGCTCCAGCAGGCGCTTCGCAATCTCCACGTTTCCCTGCTCCAGCTCCCGCAGCTTTCGGACCGCCACCGCCTGGGCCTCCTTGTCCCCGGCCTGGGCGGCGGCACGGTCAATCATGGCGTTCAGGGTTTCCTGGGTCAGGTCCTTTAGGTCCGCGAAGTTCTCCTGCCCGATATACCGCAGGAAGGAGGAGACCTTGGGGTCGTACACCACCCCCGCCAGGGGGATGCCCTGCCCGGCGGCGAAAATCAGGGCGTGGAGCCGCATGGACACCACCGCCTCCATCCGGGACAAGGCCCCGATGATGGTCCCGGCGGCCCCGGCGTCGTCCAGGAAGTAATGGGGCGTGTCCCCCAGGCACTCCGCCGCCTCCCGGGCGGCGGCGGGGTCCTGGCCCTTCTCCACCGCCGTAAAGACGGGGGTGAGGCCGTAGCGCTCCCAGGCGTACCGGGCGGCGGCCCCAAAGAGGGGGGCCTTCTCCGAAAAGCCCGGCCAGGGCCGGAGGGCGAAGCAGATCAGCCGCTCCCCCCGGGGCGGGATGCCCGCCCGGAGGAGCACGCTGTCCGTCTTTTCCTCCGCCGCCGGGGCAAGGGTCAGGGCCGGGTCCGCCGTCAGCTTGATTTCCGGCCTGTCCACCCCCATGGATCTCAGTTCCTCCAGGGAGTCCGGCTCCCGGAGGGTAATCACGTCCACGTTCCGGTTCAGCACCTTGGCCGCCAGCTTCCGGTGATTCTCCCGCTTGACGGGGCCGATGCCGCAGCCATACATCTGAACCTTGCAGCCCGCCCATTTGGCGGCGCGGATGTTCATGAGGTAGAACCAGAGGGAGCGGCGGGAGGTCACGTCCTGGATAAGGCTTCCGCCGCCGTTGATATAGAGCCTTGCCTGTTTCATGGCCCCCAGCCAGCCGGAAAGGTCCATCCGGCTGACGGAGCGGACCCGGTAGGAAAGGCGGGTGGCCTTGGGATTTTTGGAGATAACCGTCACGGGCATGTCCGGGTCGATGGACCGCATCTCTTCCAGGATCGCCTCCAAAATCGCGTCGTCCCCGGCGTTGCCCCGGCCATAGGCCCCGCAGATCACCACGCCGTCCCGCTCCCGCCTGGGCCGGGCGTGGCGGCGGAGGATTTCCCCGTAGATATGGAGCTGGGTGTCCACGGTCTTTTCAATGGAGAACTGGGCGGAGGCCTTTTCAAAGAGCTTCTCCCCCATCTCCCGCCGCAAGGCCCCGTCGGTTCCCAGGGCCGCCAGGCGCTTGCCCAGGGTCATGAAGTCCCGGGGGGTGAACAGATAGCCGTTGACCCCGTCGTCAATGAGGTAGGGGATGCCCCCCACGGCGGTGGAGATGGTGGCGAGGTGGAACCGGGCCCCCTCCGTCAGGGCGTAGGAAAAAGTCTCCGACAGGCTGGTGAGGACGTTGATGTCCAGGGCGCTGTAGAAGCGGTCCATGCCGCCGCTGATCCACCCGGCGAAGGTGACCTGCCGCTCCACCCCCAGTTCCCGGGCAAGAGCCCCCAGCTTCTCCCGCTCCTCGCCGTCTCCGGCGATTACTAACCGTAGTTTATTGCAGGTTTTATACGCCTCAGCAAATCCTCGGATGAGGGTGGACATGTCTTTCACCGGGTTCAGCCGGGCGGCGATGCCCACCACCACGGAATCCGCCTCCACCTCGGCCCCCAGGGAGCGGAGGTAGGGAAGCCGGTCCCCCTGGTCCGGCGCGGGGGTGAAGTCGATGCCGTTATAGATGGCGTAGAAGCGGTCCGCCGGGAAGCCCCGGGAGATGAGCAGGTCCACCATGGCGTCGGAGACGCCCACGCGGTAGTCCAGCCGCCGCAGGGCCCAGGTGTTGATGACGCCGAAGGTGCACCGGGCCAGGGGGCGGCCCATGTAGTCGATTTTATAATCGCTGTGGATGGTGGTGACCACCGGAAGGCCGGTGACCCCCCGGAGCAGGGCCCCAATCATGTTGGCCCGGGAGCCGTGGCAGTGGATGAGCTGGAAGCCCTCCCGGCGGATATACTCCGCCAGCTGGCGGCGGATTTTGAAAATGTGGTTGCCGCCGCAAATCATGGTCGGGATGCCCAGGGAACGGGCCTCCCCGGCGAAGGGGCCGTCCCGGAAGCAGACCAGCTGGGCGGTGATGGTCTTGTTCAGGTTCTGGAGGAGGCTCAGCACATGGGTCTTGGCCCCGCCGGAGTCCCCGCCGCTGATGAGATGAATGACCTTCATGGCAAATATCCCCTTGTGATTTTGTGAAAGGTATTATATAATATTTTCCGGGCCTTGTCTACCAAAGGCTCCATCAATCTGAAAGAAGGCGGGCCCGGGGCCCGCCGCGGAGGTCTGGCATGGAACAAAAGAAATCATTCAAGATTGGGAAATTCAACATCATCGACATCATCGCCGTGGCTTTGATTTTGGCGGTAGTCCTTTACGGAGCCGTGCGCGTCCTGAACCGGGGCGGGACCATTGAGGTGCCCACCATGGAGATTACCTACGTGGTGCGGGTGCAGAACGTGGCCGCGGAGCTGTACGAGAATTCCAAGGAGAATCTGCCCTCCCCGCTGATGGCCTCCGGGGCCCGGCTGAACGGGCGCATTGAGTCCGTGGAGGCCACCCCCTGGCTGGAGCTGGGGCCCGACGGGCAGTGGCACGAAGACCCGGACCATGTGAACCTCTATTTTACCTGCACCGCCACGGTGCCCAAGGAGGAGGTCATGACCACGAAGGTCGGGGAGCAGGAGGTCCGGATCGGAAAGACGGACTATATCATGAAAAGCGAGACGGTGGAGTTCCAAAACGGAACGGTCGTCGATGTGACCTGGGGCTGACCTACTTTTTCTTGTAAGAAAAAGTAGGCAAAAAGAACTTTAGCTCGCTCTGGTTGTCTGGCGGGAAACCGGGCTGGAGCGACGGCGACGCAGATTTGCGGGAAGGGGACATCCGATGAAGAGAATATTTGCGCTTCTGGTTTTGCTGGCCCTGCTGGCGGGGTGCTCCGCCGGGGCGGCCCCGGCCATGTACATTCAGCCTGCGGAGCTGAATGAGGAGGAAGAGGCCGTGGCCAAGCTCCTGGGGGCGGACACGGACCAGCACCTTTTTGACGTGGTGCTGGACGGGACGGCGAAAACCGTCCGCGTCAACACCTATGTGCTGGAGGACGGCAAATGGGAGCTCGTCACCGGCGGCGGGGGCATGTCCCTGAAAGCGGGAGAGAAGAAGGGCCGCATGGCCTTCGGCTTTGAGGACCTCCGGGGCGAGTATCGGGAGGCCGTGCAGTTTGGGAAGGATTTCACAGCGGTGAAGTACGGCTCCCCGGAGGAGATCGACGACCCCGAGGGCATGGGCCGGACGGCCAGCTTCCTGGCTGGCCGCACGGAGATCGTCTACGAGAGAGAGATTCCCATCGCCATCCAGATCAACACGACGAAGAACCAGGTCTTGTCCTACGACCCGGAGTACTTTTTCCAGCCGGAGGAGTATGAGAAGCTGGGCTATGAGCATGTGTATGCTTTGACGGTGATGTTCAGCCAGGAGCCTCTTTCCTGAGAAATTGAAACCCCGGCGGGCCTTGAGGATGGTCCGCCGGGGTTTTGTGTGTTCTATGGAAAGCGCCATGTTCCCGGGAAATGGCCTGACCAGGGGGTCAGGCCATTCCCTCAGTGTCCGCCTTTTTCCCGGCGGACATTTACAGCATGCACTTCCCCCGGGCCATATATTTCCCCTCCGGCTGGGAGGGGAGCACATTCCCGCTCTCCACCGCCAGCCGGCCCCGGAGCCACACCTGCCGGATGCCGCCGTCGGTGGCGAAGCCCTCATAGGGGCTGTACCCGGCGGCGGACTCGCAGTCCACCCCCCGGATGACGTGCCCGCCGCTGGGATCGTAGACCACGATATCCGCGTCCGCCCCGGGCTGGAGGGTCCCCTTCCGGGGGAAGAGGCCGTACAGCTTCGCCGGGTTCTCGCTGAGGACGCGGCACATCTGGGCCACGCTCAGCTTCCGCTTCGCAACGCCCAGGGACCACATCAGCTCCCCCCGGGTCTCCACCCCGGGGAGGCCGCCGGGAATCCTGGTGAAATCCTCCCGCCCCATCTCCTTCTGCTCCAGGGTGAAGGAGCAGTGGTCCGTGGAGACGGTCTGAATCTCCCCCCGGCGCAGGGCCTTCCACAGCACGTCCGCCTCCTTCTTCTCCCGCAGGGGCGGGGCGCAGACGTACCGGGCCGCGTCAGTGAAATTCTCCTGGTAATACAGGCTCTCGTCCAGGGCCAGGTAGTGGGGGCAGGTCTCCACGTACACCGTCTGGCCCCGCTTCCGGGCCCGGAGGACCTCGCCCAGCGCCTCGCCGTTGGTGAGGTGGACGATGATCACCGGGGCCTGGGCCGCCTGGGCAATGCGCAGAAGCCGCCCCACCGCCTCCGCCTCCAGATAGGGCGGGCGGGTCTGGGGGTGGCTGGCGGGGGAGAGCTCCCCCAGGGCCTTTTTCTCCGCAATCATGCCGTCAATCACCCCGGCGTTTTCACAGTGGACGCCGCAGATTCCCCCCAGCGTTTTCAGCTCCTTCAGCGCCCAGTAGAGGTCCCGGTCCCCCAGCAGCATGGCGGGGTAGGTCATGTACAGCTTGAAGGAGGAGATGCCTTGGGCGAACATCTCCGGCAGCTCCGCCCGGACGCCCTCGTTCCAGTCGTCAATGGTCATGTGGAAGCCGTAGTCGCAGAAGGTCTTCCCCACGGCCTTCTCCCGCCAGCGCGCTAGGCCCGAAGCCAGGGACTCCCCCTTGTTGGGGCAGGCGAAGTCAATAACGGTGGTAGTCCCTCCCCGGAGGGCCGCCCGGCTTCCCGAGGCGAAGCCGTCGGCGGTGACGGTGCCCGCCACCTCCAGGTCGAAGTGGGTGTGGGCGTCGATGAAGCCGGGGAAGAGGACGCAGCCCGTCACGTCGATGATCCGCTCCGCCTCCGCTTTCAGACCCCGGCCCAGGGAGACCACTTTTTCTCCCTCCACCAGCAAATCCGCCCGCCGGACGCCCTTGCCGGAAGCCACGCTGCCGCCCTTGAAGAGTGTGCGCATTTGGTGTCCCTCCGTTCTTTCTTTGTTGATGGACCCAGTATAGCACAGTTCCCGCCGGATTTCCAGCGGAGGAAGGGGGATGAAAAAAATTTCCCGCTTCTGGAAACTTTGCGCTTTCTATTTGGAAAAACTGTGGTATAATGGCACCAGGAAGGGCGGAGGCCAATCCGCCCCTGAAAGAAGAGGAGGTAACAGAATGCAGACTAAGAAGTTCCTGTCCCTGCTGCTGGCCCTGGCCATGATGTTCTCTTTGAGCGTCACCGCCAGCGCCGCGGAGGAGGAAGGCAAGAGCCTGGAAGGCTCCATCGTCATCCTCCACACCAACGACGTCCACGGCGGCATCGCCGGATACGCCAAGGTGGCCGCCTTGAAGGCCGAATACCAGGCCAAGGGCGCCTACACCCTGCTGCTGGACGCGGGCGACTACATCCAGGGCGACCCCACCGTCAGCGTCAGCCAGGGCAAAACCGCCATCGAGCTGATGAACCTGGCGGGCTATGACGCGGCCACCATCGGAAACCACGAATTCGACTACGGCTACGCCAACTTCAAGGAAATCACCAAGGACGCCAAATTCCCCGTGGTGGCCGCCAACGTGCTGGTCAACGGAAAGGCCGAAAACACCCATGTGATTTTCGGCGAGGAGGGCGGCAAGAAAATCGGCGTCTTCGGCCTGAGCACCCCCGAGACCGCCACCAAGGCCCACCCCGCCAAGATTCAGGGCGTGACCTTCCCCGCGGGCAAGGACATGTTCGCCATCGCCCAGGCCGAGGTCAAGGCCCTGGAGGACGAGGGCTGCGACTACATCGTGTGCCTGGGCCACCTGGGCATTGACGACGAGTCCAAGGGCAACCGCTCCATCGACCTGATGGACGCCGTAGAGGGCATCGACCTCTTCATCGACGGCCATTCCCACTCCACCCTGGAGGAAGTCAAGGAAGCCGCCGGGGACAAGCCCATCACCTCCACCGGCACGAAGCTGGCCAACATCGGCGTGGTGACCATCTCCGCCGAGGGCGAAATCGCCATGGAAAACGTCTCCGCCGAGGGACTGGCGGAGGACAAGGACATCGCCGCCCGGGCCGCCGCCATCCAAAAGCAGATTGACGACGACTACGGCGCCGCCTTTGCCAAGACCGAAGTCCTGCTCAACGGCGACAAGGACCCCGGCAACCGCACGGAAGAGACCAACCTGGGCGACCTCATCACCGACGCCCTGGTCTGGGGCGCCAAGAAAAACGGCGAGGAAGTGGACGCGGCCGTCACCAACGGCGGCGGCATCCGGGCCCCCATCGCGGCGGGCGACATCACGAAAAAAGATGTCAACACCGTCCTGCCCTTCGGCAATACCCTGAGCATCGTCAAGGTCACCGGCGCGGAGCTGCTGGAGGCCCTGGAAGCCTCCACCCACTGCACCCCCACCGCCATCGGCGGCTTCCCCCAGGTCAGCGGCATTGAGTTCACCGTAGCCACCGGCAGCGAGTTCAAGGCCGGGGACCTGTATCCCGGCTCCACCTACCACAAGCCCGCCTCCATCGAGCGGGTCACCATCACCTCCGTGGGCGGCAAGGACTTCGACGAAAAAGCCACCTACGCCATCGCCACCAACGACTTCATGGCCGCCGGCGGCGACACCTACTACGCCTTCGCCTCCGCCTCCGTGAACTACGATCTGGGCCTGCCCATGGACGAGGTCCTGATGGACTACATCAAGGAAGAGCTCAAGGGCGTGGTTACCGAGGAAGCCTACGGCGAGCCCGCGGGCCGCATCACCATCGAGGCCGCTCCCGCGGCCCCCGCCGAGGAGCCTGAGGAAGAGCCCGCTCCTGTGGAGGAGCCCGCTCCCGCTCCCGAGCCGGTTCCCGCGCCCGCTCCGGAGCCCGCTCCCGCCCCGGAGCCGGTTCCCGAGCCCGCCCCCGCCCCCACCGTGGCAGAGGGCGACTATGTGGTCAAGTCCGGCGACTGCCTGTGGAGCATCGCCCAGGAAGCCTACGGCACCGGCCGCCAGTGGCAGGTCATCTACAACGCCAACAAGGACGCCATTAAGAACCCCAACGACCTGCGGGTCGGACAGGTCCTGGTGATCCCCGCGGCGTAAGCCTTTGGAAACCCAATTTCCCGCCTCTGATAAAAAGGACGCTCAGAGCAAAAGCTCTGAGCGTCCTTTTATCTGCCAATCAGCTTCCCCAGCAGGGGCTCAAAATCCACCCCTTCCCGAAGGGAAAGGTCCTGCTCCACCGTCCGCACGGCACAATCGTGGATGAACTCCACCGCCAGCGCCGCCGCGTCCCGGAGGGAATCCCCCCGCAGCAGCGCGCCGGTAAGGACGCTGGCAAACACGTCCCCGGTGCCGTGGAGGGGATGGGCCACAAACTCCGTTTGAACCGCCTCCGCCCTCCCGGTCCGGGCGTCGAAGCACATGGCCCCGGTCTGCCCCAGGGACAGCGCCGCCCCGGTGAGGGCCACGGAGCGCCTTCCCCCCAGGCTCAGCTCCTCCGCAAGACGCCGGAGGGCCCCCTCGTCGTGAAGGGCCCGGCCTCCGTCCAGGAGGTCCCCATAGTCCCGGTTCAGCAAAAAGGCGGCCTCCGTGAGGTTGGGGGTAATCACGTCCGCCAGCTCCGCCAGATGGGCCATCCCGGCGCACATGGCGGGGGTGTAGGTCTGATAGGGCTTTCCGTCGTCCCCCATAACCGGGTCCACCACCACCAGGGTGTCCGGCCCCCGGAAGGTCCGGATGAAATCCGCCACAATGCCAATCTGCCGTTCGCTGCCCAAAAAGCCGCTGTAGATGGCGTCGAACCGGAGGTTTAGGGACTTCCAGTGCTCCGCCACCTTGGGCAGCTCCTCCGTCATGTCCAGGAAGGTGAAGCCGGTGAAGCCCCCGGTGTGGGTGGAGAGGAAGGCAGTGGGCAGGGGGCAGCACTGGACGCCCATGACGGAGAGGATGGGGATGACCTCGGTGAGGGAGCAGCGGCCAAAGCCGGAGAGGTCGTGAATAACGGCGGCGCGGGGTGTCGGCATAGGGAGGCCCTCTTTTCGTTGTTGTGATGGGGGTATTTTACAACGGAACGGGGAAAAGCGCAAGGGCAAAAAAGGGACTGGACGGGAACGGGGGGGTGTGGTATAATCAATCACGGTTTTCTGCGCGCCTGTGATGGAATTGGTAGACATGCGAGATTTAGGTTCTCGTGCTTTCAGCGTGTGGGTTCGAGTCCCTTCAGGCGCACCAGCTCAGGAATTCCCCTTACCGCTGCGCTTCCCGCCCTTCGGGGCGGAAAGCTCCGCCGGACGGGGAATTCCTTCGCTTTCACCCGCGATTCGCTCCGCTGGATTCGCGGGTGATTTTTTACGGGGGACGGGAGAAACGATTAGGGGGGCGGCGTCTGGCTGGACGCCGCCCCCTTTGTGCTTTTTATGGGGGTGATTGGGCGCTCTCCAGCACGTCCATCTCCCGCAGGGCCCGGAGCTGGATGGGCACGGTGCACAGGAGGGTCAGCACGTCCGCCGCCGATTGGGTCATCTCCACCCCCAGCAGGCCCAGGGAGCGGGACAGAACATACACCAGGGGGATGAAGAAAATGCCCTGGCGGGACATGGCGATGAAGGTGGCCCCGGCGGTTTTGCCAATGGTTTGGAGCATCATGTTGCTCATGACAATCCAACTGGAAAGGCATAAGGTGGCGCACTGGAAGCGCAGGGCCGTGGCGCCGATTTCAATGACCGACTGGTCGTCCCGAAAGAGGGCGACGAGCCGGGGCGCGAAGGCAAAGCCCAGGGCGCTGACCGCCAAAAGGAAGCCGAAGGAGGCCTTTACGCAGAACCAGAAGCCCTGCTTCACCCGATGGTAGAGCTTCGCGCCGTAGTTGAAGCCGCAGACGGGCTGGAAGCCCTGGCCAAAGCCGATCATGGCGGACCCGCCGAACATCATGATCCGCTGGACCACCCCCATGGCGGCGATGGCCGCGTCGCCGTAGGGCCCGGCGGCCCGGTTCAGGCAGATGGCGGCCACGCTGGCAAGGCCCTGCCTCGCCAAAGAGGGGAGGCCCCCCCGGACAATCTGGACATAATAGGGGAGCTTCAGCTGAACCCGGGAGATGTGGATGTGGAGGTTGCCCCCCTTGGAGCAGCCCGCCAGAAGGAGGCAGAAGCTGACAAACTGGCTGATGATGGTGGCCCAGGCCGCCCCGGCCACGCCCAAACCGAAGTTGAAAATCAGCAGGGGGTCCAGGCCGATGTTCAGCACCGCGCCGCTGGCGATGCCCACCATGGCATAGGCCGCCGACCCTTGGTAGCGCAGCTGGTTGTTCAGCACCAGGGAGGAGGTCATCCAGGGGGCCCCGAAGAGGATGACCCGGAGGTAGGACTTCGTATAGGGCAGGATGGTGGCGGTGGAGCCCAGGAGCATGGCCAGAGGCTCCAAAAAGAGCTGGCCCAGAACGCAGATCGCCGTCCCCGCCGCCAGGGCGGAGAAAAAGCCGGTGGCGGCCATGTTGCTGGCCTCCTCAAAGTTCTGCTTCCCCAGCTCCCGGGAGATGAAGTTGCCGCTGCCGTGGCCGAAGAAAAAGCCCACCGCCTGGATGATGGCCATGAGGGAGAAGACCACCCCCACCGCCCCGGTGGCGCTGTTGCTTTTCAGCATGCCCACGAAGAAGGTGTCCGCCATGTTGTAGAAGGAGGTAACCAGCATGCTGATGATGCAGGGAAGGGCCAGCCGGCAGATCAGGCGGCTGACGGGAGTCTCGGTCATCTGGCGGAATTTTTGTTCCTGCTTTTCGTCCAAGTGGTCGTCCATATCAGGCCCCGCCTTTCTCTTTCTGTTCGTTATATGCAACCAGTATAACACGGCCCGTCCCGGAACGGAAGCGGGATTTTTACCAAAAGCGCCGGGACGGCGGACGGCCCCGCCGCATAGAATGGGCTAGGTCCCCGGAAAGCCGGGACCAATTTCCAGGAAACGAGGGATTCCCTTTGCGTATCAACGAGGCCTATGAGCACGCGGCCATTCTCCCCTGCCCGGGAGAGGACAGCGGCTGCAATAAAATCGTGACCCAATGCGTGGACGTCACCGCGCCGGTGACCCTGGTCCCCACCGCCTCCCTGGGCACCGTTACGGTTGCCTGCCAGGGCGTGCCGGTGGTAAACTGCACGACCGACCCCTGCGGAACCTCCAGCACCATCACCGTCACCCAGCGGGTCTGCGTCACCATCCCCGTGCGCTACGACGTGAGCATGTCTACCTGCGACCCCACCATCTCCTGCGCCGACGGCGGGTCCTGCGGGCCCTGCTCCCCCTGCGGCTGCAAGGCGTAACAGTCCCACGGTCCATAGAAAGAGGCTCAGCCGCTTTGCGGCTGAGCCTCTTTTCCATGCTCGCGCTTATTCCGCCAGGAGCTTCAGTCCCGCCAGATAGCCCTGGACGCCCCGGCCCCGGATGCTGCCGATGCAGGCGTCCCGGATGTAGGAGACGTGGCGGAATTCCTCCCGGGCGTCGGGGTCTGAAATATGGACCTCCACCGTGGGGATGCCCACGGACTTCACCGCGTCCAGCAGGGCGATGCTGGTGTGGGTGTAGGCTCCGGGGTTAATCAGGATGCCGTCCACCTTGTCGAAGTAGGCCTGCTGGATGGCGTCCACCAAATCCCCCTCGTGGTTGGACTGGAAGAAGGAGACCGTCACCCCCAGCGTTTCCGCCTCGGCGGTGATCATATTCTCCAGATCCACGTAGTCCGTGTTGCCGTAGATTTCCGGCTGGCGGATGCCCAGCAAATTCATGTTGGGGCCGTTGATCACCAGGATGCGCTTCTTTTTCTCACTCATAAAAATCCCTCCAAATTTCTCCGGCGGCTTCCGCCGGGCTGTTGACGTTCCAAATCTCCCGGTCCGCCGCCGCCGCGTACAGCGGGTCCCGGAGGCGCTCCATCTCCTCCAGCTTCCCGGCCTGGGAGAGGGGGCGGCCCTCGGTGGGCAGGTCCTCCAGCCGCCGCCGGAGGCGGTACACCCGGCCCGTGCGGCGCATGGCGGCCCGGTTCTCCTCACGGAGGACGGCTCCGCCGCCGGTTGCGATGATCTGCCCGCTCTTGGCGCAGGCCTCCGTTAAAACCTCATGCTCCAGCTGCCGGAAAGCGCCCTCTCCCTGGGAGGCGAACATCTCCGGGATGGACATGCCCGCCCGGCGGGCGATTTCCCCGTCCAGGTCCACGAAGGGCTTCCCGGACCGCTCCGCCAGGAGCTTGCCCACGGTGGTCTTGCCGCTGCCGGGCATCCCCACCAGCACAAGGTTCGTCATCTCCCGCCAAAGCCGGGCGGTGATGGCCTCCGTCTCCCCGTCGGGGATGGGCTTATCAAAAAACAGCTCCTCCGCCCGCTTGGCCTGGTGGACCAGCATGGAAAGGCCCCCGGCATGGCGCAGGCCCAGCGCCTCCGCCTGTAAAAGAAGGTCCGTCCGTCCGGGGTTGTAAATCACGTCCGCCACGTCCGTCAGGCCCGGAAGGCGGCGCAGGTCCACAGGGGCCCCGTCCATATGGGGCCACATGCCCACGGGGGTGGTGTTGATGAGGACCTCCGTGTCCCCGTGGCGCTCCGGCAGGGTTTCGTAGTTGTCCGGCCCGGAGCGGGAGACCACCGCGATCTCCCGTGCCCCTTCCATCCGCGCCGCCGCCTGGGCGGTGAGGGAGGCCCCGCCGCTGCCCAGGATGAGGACCTTTTTCCCCTTGAGGGAGATCCCCGCCCGGCGCAGCATGTAGAGGAAGCCGTCGATGTCCGTGTTATAGCCGGTCAGCTTCCCGTCCCGGCGGACCAGGGTGTTCACGCTGCCGATGTCCGCCGCCGCCGGATCGATCACATCACAGTATTTCATGACCTCCCGCTTGTAGGGGATGGTGACGTTCAGCCCGCCAATATCCTCCCGGTGGAGGAAGTCCCCCAGAGCCTCCGGCTCCAGCTCAATCAGGCGGTAGCCCTCGCAGCCAAGGGCCTTGTGGATGGGCGCGGACCAGCTGTGGCCCAGGGTCCGGCCCAGAAGGCCGTAGATCTTCTCCATGGCCTCAGACTTCCGCGTAGTGGCCCAGGAAGTGGAACTGGGCGCAGCTCCGCTCCATCTCCTCCAGCATCGCCAGCACACTGGGATCCCGGAGGTCCGCCTCCAGCTCGATGAAGAAGATGAACTCGAAGTCGCTGCCGCTGACGGGGCAGGACTCCAGCTTGGTCATGTTGATGTCCAGGGCCGCCAGCTTGGAGAGCATCTCGTACAGGGCCCCGGGCTTGTTCTCAAAGGCGATAATCAGGCTGACCCGGCTGGCTCCGGCGTAGATGGCCGGGTCCTTGGCCACGCAGATGAAGCGGGTGTAGTTGTTGTCGCTGTTTTGGATTTGGCCGTTGACGCACTCCAGGCCGTACAGCGCCGCGCAGGGGTGGGAGGAGATGGCGGCGGCGTGCTTATTTCCCGACTCCGCCACCAGCTTCGCCGCCACGGCGGTGTTGTCGCAAGGGATGACCTTGACCCCCTTGAGGCCGTCTAAGAAGCGGCTGCACTGGCCGATGGCCTGGGGATGGGAGTAGATTTCCGTAATCTCCTCCATCTTCACCCCCGGGAGGGCCAAAAGCTCGTGGCGGATGCAAAGCCGGGTGGAGCGGACGATGGTGAGGCTGTGCTCCTGCAAGAGCTCATACACCGCCCGGACGGAGCCGTTGGAGCTGTTTTCAATGGGCAGCACGCCGAACCTGCAAAAGCCCGCCTCCACGGCGGAGACCACCGCGTCGAAGGTCTTGACGTACATGATGCCGCCCCGGGGGAACATCTTGTCACAGGCCGCCTGGGAATTGCCCCCCTCGATGCCCTGACAGGCGACCAAGCCCGTCTGAGGGAAGATCTGGTCCCGGTTTTCAAGGCACGCCCGGACCTGGGCCCCCACCTTGGTGGGCGCGTCGATGAGCTCCGCCTGGCGGGACCGGGCCAGCTCAAACAGGGTGGAGAAGAGGTGGTAGGCATAGCGCTCCCGGCTTCCGGCGCTCTCCGTCACCCTGGCCAGCACCGCCCGCTCCCGCTCCTTGTTCAAAATGGGGAGATGGTGCTCGTTTTTATAGGCGGCGACTTCCTCCGCCAGGTCCATGCGCTCCAAAAAGAGCCTCAGCAGTTGCTCGTCTACGGCGTCAATCTTGGCGCGGATATCAGAAAGTTCCATGATTTCCCTCCAACAGCATATCCAAAAGTACGGCGGCGGTCACCGCCTCCACCACCGGCACCGCCCGGTGGGCAACGCAGGGGTCGTGCCGCCCGTGAACGGTCAGCTCCGCCGCCTCCATGGCGGAAAGGCGGACGGTTTTCTGGGGCCTCCCAATGGACGGCGTGGGCTTCACCGCCGCCCGGAGCACCAGGGGCATCCCCGTGGTGATGCCGCCTAAAATGCCCCCGGCGCGGTTGGTCTCCGCCCGGATTTCGCCGTCCTCCACGGTAAAGGGGTCGTTATTCTCCGAGCCCCGGAGCTCCGCCGCCCGGAAGCCCTCGCCAAACTCCACGCCCTTCACGGCGGGAATGCCGAAAAGGGCCGCGGCCAGGCGGTTTTCAACGCCCCCGAACATGGGCTCTCCCAGCCCGGCGGGCAGGCCGGCGGCGGCGCACTCGATGACGCCCCCCACGCTGTCCAAATCGTTCTTCGCCTCCAAAATGGCGGCGCGCATCCGCTCCCCCGCCGCCTCGTCCAGGACGGGGAAGGGCTTGGCGGCGATTTCTGAAAAGAGCGCCGCCGTGGGGTGCAGGGGGAAGGGCCGGTCGCAAATCCCCGCCACGGAGGCCAGGTGGGCCCCCACGAAGATTCCCCGGCGGGCCAGGATCTGCTTGGCAATGCCTCCGGCAACGCACAGGGGCGCCGTCAGCCGCCCGGAGAAGTGGCCCCCGCCCCGCATGTCGGCGTGGCCGCCCCACTTGGCCCAGGCGGTGAAATCCGCGTGGCCCGGCCGGGGCTTGCCGGCAAGCTCGCCGTAGTCCTTCGAATGCTGGTCCGCGTTTTTTATCACGGCGCACAGGGGCGCGCCGCAGGTCTTTCCCCCCTCCAGGCCGGAGAGGAACTCCGGCACGTCGGTTTCCTTCCGGGCGGTGGAGAGGGGGCCCGTTCCCGGCCTCCGGCGGTCCAGGAAGCGCTGGAGCTCCTCCAGGTCAATCGCCTCCCCGGCGGGGAGGCCGTCCACCACCACGCCGATGGCCTTCCCGTGGGACTGGCCGAAGACGCTGACGCGGAGAATGTTTCCAAACTCAGAGGACATGGACCGCACCTCCCAGGTTCTCGTAATCCCGCCAGAAGTTGGGGTAGGACTTTTTCACCGCCTCCGTCCCCCGGATGGTGACGGGGCCCTGGCACCGGGTGGCGGCAATGGCGGCGGCCATGACGATCCGGTGGTCGTTGGCCCCGTCCACCACGCCGCCGGGGAGGGTGGAGACGCCGTAAACCGTCAGTCCGTCCTCCTCCTCGCTGACCGCGCCCCCCAGGGCTTTCAGCATCCGGGCCACGGTTGCCAGGCGGTCGCTCTCCTTCAGCCGGAGGCGGGCGGCGTGGGTGAAACGGGTGGTCCCCCGGCGGACGGCGGCCATCACCGCCAGGGGCGGCAGAAGGTCCGGACAGTCGGAGAGGTTGATCTTCACCTCTCCCGTAAGGGCCAGCTTTTGATAGTGGCCCACCACCGCCGCGTCCCCCTGGGCCGACTGGCCCTTAAGGCCCCGGAGCCGCAGGTTGCTCCCCAGGGAAATGGCGGCGTACCAAAAGGCCGCCTGGGACCAGTCCGCCTCCACAGTCTCCTCAAAGGGGCCGTAGACCCCCGGCTCGACGCCAAAGCCGTTCAGCGCCGGGGACCAGCGGACATGGACGCCGCACCGGGCCAGCACGCCCATGGTCATGGAGGTGTAGGAGGCGGATTCCAGCTTCGTGGTGCTGATGACCACGCTGGGCCCCTCCAGCAGGGGCAGGGCCATCAAAAGGCCTGTAAAAAACTGGCTGGACACGTCCCCCCGGAGGCGGTACTCCCCGGGGGACAGGCTCCCCCGGACGGTGAGGGCGCCGCCCTCCAGGGCGTAGGAAATCCCCCGCCGGTCAAAGAGGTCGAAATAGGGCTGCTGGGGCCGCTCCATCAGCCGTCCCCGGCCGGTGAACACGCCCCCCTGGTCCACCGTCAGGGCAATGGGAATCAAAAAGCGCAGGGTGGACCCGGATTCCCCGCAGTCGAATTGGGGCAGGTCCCCGAAGGGGCGGCGCTCGCCGCCGATTCCGGCGACGCGGAGGCCGTCCTCCGCGGCCTCCCAGGAGGCCCCCAGGGCCTCCATGCAGCGGAGGGTGGCCTCGATATCCTCGGAGAAGGCCACGTTTTTAACCACGCTGGTCCCCGCCGCCAGGGCGGCGGCGAGAATCCAGCGGTGGGCCAGGGACTTGCTGGGGGGCGGCGTGACCACGCCGGAGAGGCGGCGGGGGGTGATTTGAACGTCCATCTACGCCTCCCATCCCGCCCGAATGACGGGCAAAAGCTCCGTCACGGGCACGGTTTTCAATTCGCACAGGCCGATGCGCTTTGGGACCACCAGGGTGATGCTTCCGCCGGAGCGCTTCTTATCCGCAAGCGCCGCCTCCGCCAGGGCCTCGGGGGAAAACTCCGTGGAAACCGGCAGGCTCAGCTTTCCAAGGCAAGCGCAAATACGCTTCGCGATTGCTCCATTGGTCCAGTTCAGCCTCTCCGCCGCCCGGGCCATGACCGCCAGTCCCGCCGCCACGGCGTGGCCGTGGGGGATGGAGTACCCGCTGCATTTCTCGATGGCGTGGCCCACGGTGTGGCCCAGGTTCAAGAGCTTCCGCTCCCCCTGCTCCTTCTCGTCCCGCTCCACCACACCGGCCTTGTATTCCACGCACCGGGCGATCACCTCCGCCGGGTCCGCTTTCAGCGTGCCGTCCTCAAAGAGGGCAAACAGGCCCTCGTCGCAGAGGACCCCGGTTTTCACCGCCTCCGCCGCCCCATCGGCAAAGACCGGCCGCGGCAGGGTTTTCAGGCAGTCCGTATCGCAGAGGACGGCGGCGGGCTGGAGGAAGGCCCCGGCCAGATTCTTCCCGGCCCGGAGGTCAATGGCGGTCTTGCCCCCCACGGAAGAGTCCACGGCGGAGAGCAGGGTCGTCGGCATCTGCACATAGCGGATACCCCGGAGGTACACGGCGGCGGCAAAGCCCGCCATGTCCCCCGCCACGCCGCCGCCCAGGGCGATAAGGCAGTCGGAGCGGGTCAGGCGCTCCTTTGCCAAAAACTCCAAAATGTCCGACAGGGTGGAGACGTTCTTGCTCTCCTCCCCGGCGGGAAATTCATAGGCGCTGACGGCATAGCCCGCCGCTTTCAGGCTCTCCGTCACCGTCTCCAGGTACAGCGGCCCCACGGTGGAATCGGTGACCACCGCCATATGGCAGGGGGGGATCACCTCCCGCAGCCGCGGGCCGCAGTCCTTCAAAAGGCCCGGGCCGATGGTGACCGTATAGGCGGGAACGGTGTTCACCCGTATCTCTTTATAGTCCGGCATTGGCGGTCCTCCTTTAATTTCCTCCGGCGGCGGCCTTCTTCTCCCGGCCCTCCCGCAGGAGGGCCCGGACCCGCTCCGCGTCGCCGGATTTCAGGGCCTTGGAATAGGCGGTGAGGTTCTCAATCAGAATATCCAGCTCCTTCACCAAATAGTCCGCGTCATCTAAAAACAGCTCCGTCCACATGTCCTCGTCCAGCCGGGCCACCCGGGTCATGTCCTGGAAGCTCCCGGCGGAAAAGCCCCGGCGGCGCTGGGCCTCCGGCGATTTTACATAGGCGCTGGAGGTGATGTGGGCCAGCTGGGAGGTGAAGGCGATGATGCGGTCGTGCTCCTCCGGGTCCGAGAAGGTGAGCCCGGCAAAGCCGATATCCAGGAAGAAGGCCTTCAGCGTCTCCAGAAGCTGCATGTCCGTCCGCTTGTCCGGGGTGAGAATCATGGAGGCTCCCACATACAAATCCTCGGAAGAGGCGGTGAAGCCGCCCCGCTCCCGTCCCGCCATGGGGTGCCCGCCGATGTAGGCAAAGCCGTGGGCCTCCGCCAGGGGGGCCAGGGCCTCCACCACCACCCGCTTCACGCCGCACAGGTCCACCACGATGGCGGTCTTGGCGATTTGGCCCGCGTGGTCCCGCACCCACTTCACCGCCGCGCCGGGGCAGATGGCAACCAGAAGCAAATCGCACCGGGGCAGGCTCTCCTCCGTCAGGGGGCCGTCGATGGCCCCGCTCATCCGGGCCAGGGCCATGGTCTCCTGGTCCAGGTCCGCGCCGTAGACGGTGTGGGCCGTCCGGGCCTTGACGCTTTTCGCCATGGAGCCGCCGATAAGCCCCAGGCCCACAATGCCGACGTTCATCTTCCGCCCTCCTTACTCGTTGTCCAGCTCCCGCATCACGGCGTGGAGCTTCAAAAGCTTCTTCGCCAGGGGGTCGAAGACCTCCGGCTTTAAGGACTGGGGCCCGTCGCACAGGGCGTGGGCCGGGTCGTTGTGGACCTCAATTTGAAGCCCGTCGGTCCCCGCCGCCACGGCGGCCCGGGCCATGGGCTCCACCAGCCAGTACTTGCCCGTGGCGTGGCTGGGGTCCACGATGATGGGCAGGTGGGTGAGCTGGCGCATCACCGGGATGGCGGAGAGGTCCAGGGTGTTGCGGGTGTAGCTCTCGAAGGTGCGGATGCCCCGCTCGCAGAGGATCACATGCTCGTTTCCGCTGGCCATGACGTACTCGGCGCTCATCAGCCACTCCTCGAAGGTGGCGGACATGCCCCGCTTGATCATGACGGGCTTGTCCTGGTGGCCCACGGCCTTCAAAAGGTCGAAGTTCTGCATGTTCCGGGCCCCGATCTGGATAACGTCCACGTCCTTGAAGAGGGGCAGCTGGGTCACGTCCATCAGCTCCGTCACGATGGGAAGCCCCGTCTCCTGCCGGGCCACCTTCAAATACTCCAGCCCCGTGGCCCCCAGGCCCTGGAAGGCATAGGGGGAGGTCCGGGGCTTGAAGGCCCCGCCCCGGAGCATAGTGGCCCCGCTGGCCTTCACCGCCTTGGCGATGGCCACCACCTGCTCCTCGCTCTCCACGGAGCAGGGGCCCGCCATGATGGTCAACGTGCCGCCGCCGATTTGGGTGTTCCCCACGGGGATAACCGTATCCTCCGGGTGGAACTTCCGGTTTGCGTTCTTATAGGGCTCCTGGACCCGCTTCACGTCCTCGACGATGTCCAGGGCGGCGATGAGGTCGATGTCCAGCTTGGAGGTGTCTCCCACCAGGCCCAGGATGGTGTTGGCCTCGCCGATGCTGGTGTGGATGGTGACGCCCTTTTCCTGGAGCCAGGAGATGAGGCTGTCCAATTGGTCCCGGTTGGGGTTATGCTTCAAAATGACAATCATGGCGGATTCCTCCTAATGAAAATTCGTTTTCAGGGAAATGCAAAAAGGCCCGCAGCCGGTTTGGCTGCGGGCCGCTTCGTACACTGCGTCCTGAATCAGGACCGGAAGCTCACACACGCTCGGTTTCAGCCAAACCACGAAAAGCCTTACCAAAGCTGGTAAAGCTAAAGTAGAAATAGCCGTATTCAGCGGTGCGGGCTATGGCGGTCATGGCTGGGTTCCCCTTTGCTCTTTAGATGTTTAAAGCATAACACAACGTCAGGGAAATGGAAACTGTGAGTTTTTACAAATGCGGAGGTTTCAGAAAATGCACGGTTGTGGGTTTTGCGCAGAAGCCGAAGAGCGGGCCGCCCAGGGGGGCGGCCCCTGCGGGTGACGCATGCCGGAGCCCCGGCGGCCCGTTTTCTTGTCAGGCGGCGGGGAGGCACCCGGCCATTAAGAGGCTGGTGGCCTTGAGGATATAGTTGGCGTCCCGGAGCATACTGGCCCGGGTGGCCATGTACTGCTCGTGGAGCTCCTCCAGGGCGGCGATAAGGTCCCGGCGGGCCTGCTGGCGGCGAAGGTGCTGGTGGGTCAGATACCCCCGCATAAAGCGGCGGAAGTCCGTTTCATAGTTGTGGTGGTCCAGCATGGTGCAGGGGTAGTCCGGGTTATGGGGGTATGTATAGGCGTCGGCCAGGTAGTGGGTCAGCTTGCCCAGGGTATAGTACTGCCACATGGTCCACCGCCGGCGGTGCTGGAGCTTTAAAATCTTGGTGTTGATGTAAGCCCGGGAATTGGTGTAGTTATGGCCCTTAAGCTTGTTGTAGTGCAGGGAGCCCTTCAAATAGCTGAGGGGGTTGACGTCCGGCTGAAAGGACCCGAAGAGGAAGGCCAGCTCAAAGCGCCGGGCGGAAAAGCCCGTGCCGCTGCGCAGCAGCGTCTGGGCCAGCAGGGTATGGGTACGTTTCTGCAAAGTTAGCTCCTCCTAACCGCAAGAATAGGTTCAGTATAGCATATTCTCCGGCGGGATGCAAGGGGAAGGCTGTATAAAATTTTTGTATGATCTTGTTAAATTTCACGATTTTTAAAAATCATGCCGGGAGCCGCCGTTGGAGCCGGTTTTTTCGTAGATTCTTACAATCTCCTCGATTCGATAAAAGCAGGTTGGATCGTCCAGCCGATCATCGTCCAGGACTTTTCGGATGTCTTCCAAAGCCTGACAGGCGCGGTTTTGCATCAGCTCCGCCAAGAGGGACTGTTTTTCCTCATCGCTGGGCGTGACAGCGGCCCGAAGTTTTTCGGAAAAGTTGTGTAGCATTGATTCATAGAAATCCATAGGTTGTTTACCTCCTGTAATACGCCATTGTGACATTATATTACAGGAATACGAATGCTAAAGTCAAGAAAAAATACACTTCATTAATGTAGGATTTTTATGAAGAAGATCAATTTCTATGAAAATAAAAATGTAATTTCCCGGCGGGTCCGTTATTTTCGGAATTTGCGAAAAATTTCTCAAGAACAATTGGTTGCAAGGCTACAAGTTATGAACATAAATATAGATCAGCAGGGAATCAGCCGTATTGAAAACAACACCCGCATTGTTACCGACTATGAGCTGGCCTGTCTCTGCCGTGCCCTGGGCGTGACCGTGGAGGAAATGCTGGCGGATTTTTATGAAGAATACCCCGAGTAGGGGGGGCCTTTACTCGCCCTTGCGGGCGGGGAGAATGGCAACCAGCGATGGCTGGTTCATTGCACCCCCCATTTTCTCTTTTTCTTCCAGAAGAAAAAGAGAAAACGGGCCGTGCACGGTCCAAAAGAGAAAAAGAAGTATAGTCCCTGCGGGGGGACGAGGGACGGGGGCGCGGCTGAATGATTGGCGGAGCCAGAATGACTACCCTCGCGCAATTGGTTCGCACGGGGGTTGTTCTTCACTGAATGGACAAGCTCCTCTTTTTGCTGCCGCACCCCGGTGCTCGCGGGAGAGTTGCGTTTACCGGGCTTTGAAGAACTCCGCACCAAAAGAAGAAGAAGGTCTACCGCTGAAAAACGGTAGACCTTCTATACATTTCCGGCCGCCAGGGCAGCGGCAGCGAAAAGAGGAGCTGGTCCATTCGTCACGGGACAAACCCCCGCTCAATCTAATTGCGCGTGGGAAGTCATTCCGGCTCCGCCGTTCATTCAGCCGCGCCCCCGTCGCGTCCCCCGTTACTTCTTTTTCTCTTTTGGACCGTGCACGGCCCGTTTTCTCGTTTTCTTCTGGAAGAAAAACCGGGGCCCCCGCGCGGCCTGCCGCGTGGGGAGAGGAGGAAGGAACGGAGCAGAGCGCAGTCCTCGCCGTTAGGCGGGGACGGAGTGGGCGGAGTTTCTTCCGACGACATGGGGGGTGCAAAGGACCAGCCATCTTCATGGCTGAAATCCACCCCGCCCGAAGGGCGAGTTCCAGCCTCAGAACTGAGGCAAACTCCGCACCGCCGCCGCGCAGCGGGGACAAAGGGCAGGATGCTCCGCATCCGCCCCTACGGCGGGCAGCACCTTCCAGCAGCGCTCGCATTTGCCGCCTTCGGCCTTGCGGACCTCTACGGCGGCCTCGCTCCCGGTCTGGACCGTAACTTGGGACACAATCAGCAGATCCGCCAGGTTCGGCGTCTCCGCCAGCCAGTCCTCCGCCTCCGGCACGGTGAGGGTCACGGCGGCCTCTAGGCTCTTGCCAATCTTCTTCTCGCTCCGCGCCGCCTCCAACGCGGCGTTCACCTTGTCCCGCAGAGCCTCAATCACCGCCCAGCGCTCCATGGCGGCGTCGTCCAGGGCGTAGTCCGTGAAGGGCTGGTGCATGTCGTTGAACAAAACGTTCCGACCGTCGTCTCCCTCCCGGTGGGCCATGGCCTGCCAGATCTCGTCGCAGGTGAAGCAGAGAATCGGGGCCATGATCCGGGTCATGGTATCCAGAATCAGGTACAAGGCCGTCTGGGCGCTGCGGCGCGGGGCCCCGTCCTTCTCGTCGCAGTAGAGCCGGTCCTTGATCACGTCCAGGTAGAAGTTGGACATGTCCACCACGCAGAAGTCGTTGACCGCGTGGGTGGCCACCAGGAACTCATACTCGTCATAGGCCGCAAAGCACTTCTCCATCAGCGCGTTCAGCCGCGTCACCGCCCAGCGGTCCAGCTCCTCCATCTCGCCGGGGGCGGTCAGATGGTTGGGGTCGAAGCCGTCCAGGTTCCCCAGGCAGTACCGGGCCGTGTTGCGGAACTTCAGATAATTCTGGGAGAGCTGCTTGAAAATCTCGTGGGAGCAGCGGACGTCGGCGTGGTAGTCCGTGTTCGCCGCCCAGAGGCGCAGGATGTCCGCGCCGTATTTGTCAATCACCTCGGCGGGGTCCATGCCGTTTCCGGCGGATTTGTGCATGGCCTTGCCCTCGCCGTCCACGGTCCAGCCGTGGGTGACGCACTCCTTGAAGGGCGCGCCCTTGCCGAAGGCCCCCACGGCGGTGAGCAGGGAGCTCTGGAACCAGCCGCGGTACTGGTCCAGGCCCTCCATATACACGGTGGCGGGCCAGAAGCCCTGGTCCTTCTTCATGGCGGCGTAGTGGGTGGAGCCGGAGTCAAACCAGCCGTCCAGGGTGTCCGTCTCCTTCTCAAAGCCGGACTTCCCGCCGCAGTGGGGGCAGGCGAAGCCGGCGGGGAGAATCTCCTCCGCCTCCTTGGCAAACCAGGCGTTGGAGCCCTCGGCGCCAAAGAGCTTGGAGATGGCCTCGATAGTCTCGTCCGTCACCACGGGCTTGCCGCAGTCCTTGCAGTAGACCACGGGGATGGGCAGGCCCCAGCGGCGCTGGCGGGAAATGCACCAGTCGGAGCGCTCCCGGATCATGGACTTCATCCGGTCGATGCCCCACTTGGGCACCCAGCGGACCTCGTCGGCGGCGGCGACAGCCTGCTCCTTGAAGGAATCCACGGAGCAGAACCACTGGGGCGTGGCCCGGAAGATGATGGGGCTCTTGCAGCGCCAGCAGTGGGGGTAGCTGTGGACGATGTCCTCAGAGGCGAGGAGCATTCCGCTTTCCTTCATGTCCTGAAGAATCACGGGGTTCGATTCGTCGGTGGTCATGCCGGCGTATTTCCCGGCGTAGTCCGTGTGCCTGCCCTGGTCGTCCACGGGGACCACCATGTCCATGCCATAGCGCTTGCAGGTCTGGTAGTCGTCCGCGCCGAAGCCCGGGGCGGTGTGGACGCAGCCGGTGCCGGAATCCATGGTGACGTAATCCGCCAGCACCAGGCGGGAAGTCTTCGGCAGGAAGGGGTGGTCCGCCAGCATATTCTCGAAGAAGCTGCCGGGGTGAGTCTCCACAATCTCCCAGGAGTCAAAGCCCCCCAGGCCCATGACCTTCTCCGCCAGGGCCTCCGCCACGATATAGTGCTCGCCGCCCGCCGCCTTCACAATGGCGTAGCTCTCGGCGGGGTGGAGGGCGATGGCCAGGTTCCCCGGCAGGGTCCAGATGGTGGTGGTCCAAATGACGAAGAACAGCTTGCTCTTGTCAAAGGCCCCCAGCTTCCCTTGGTCGTCGTGCATGGGGAACTTCACGTAGACGGTGGTAACGGGGTCCTCCTGGTACTCGATTTCCGCCTCCGCCAGGGCGGTTTCGTCGTGGGGGCACCAGTACACGGGCTTGAGGCCCTTGTAGATATAGCCCTTTTTATACATCTCCCCGAAGACCTTCACCTCCTCGGCCTCGAAGCCGGGGTCCATGGTGAGGTAGGGGTGGTCCCAGTCGCCGACAACGCCGATGCGCTTAAACGCGTCCCGCTGAACGTCCACATAGCGGGCGGCGAAGTCATGGCAGGCGGAACGGAAGTCGGGAATGGACATGGCCTTGTGGTTGAGCTTATTCTGTTTGATGATGTTGGATTCGATGGGCATTCCGTGGTTGTCCCAGCCGGGGATATAGGGGGTGTAATAGCCCCGCATGGCGTAGGACCGGGTGATGATGTCCTTAATGGCCTTATTCATGGCGGTGCCCATGTGGATGGACCCGTTGGAGAACGGGGGGCCGTCGTGGAGGTTGAAGAGGGGCTTGCCCTCGTTCTTTTTGAGGAGCTCATGGTAGAGGTCCTCCGTCTCCCAGCGCTTGAGCATCTCCGGCTCCCGCTTGGGCAGTCCCGCCCGCATGGGGAAGTCCGTCTTCGGCAGGCAGATGGTTTTGTTGTAGTCCATTTTGTATTACTCCTTTATAATATTACTATTTGTGCTTTATTGAGCTGCCATCAAATTAAAAATAGAAGTTTGTCCGCCAGGGCCCGCTGCCGCAGGTGTTCTGGGACACCTGGTCAATTTTCCACTCTCCGGCCTCCGGTTTCAGCTCAAAGCGGCAGTCGCTGCCGAAGCCGTCGAAGGCCCGGACAATCACCACGGCCTTGCTCTTGCTTTTCATGGTGAAGACGACCTCCGCCGCTCCCTTCAAGCAGGCAAAATCCGCTGGGTCTCCCATGCTCTGGCAGCAGTCCCGGCGCCGGGCCAAAAGCTTTTCCGTACAGCGGGGGTCCAGCAGGGCTCTGTAAGCGTCCCGGTAGTAATCCCAAAGGGCTTTGCTGTTGGGGTGGGCCTGGGTGGAGTAAATACCGCCGGGGCGTTCTGCCCGCTGCTTCTGTCCCCGGGCGCAAAACTTCTCCTCCAGGGCGCAGAGGCCCCGCAGAAGCTCTATCAACGGCGGGACGATCTCCTCCGCCAGGGGGCGGAACTTCTCCGGGGTGTCCTCAAGGACCAGCGTAATCGTACCCGGCAGCTTCAACGTTATCATCTCCAAATGGTATTTTATTAAACACAGAATACGGTTTGTATTCTGCGCATATCCGAGAATATCAAGAAAACGCCTCCGTCTCCCTTTCAAGAGACGGAGGCGCTGTCAGCGCTCCGCGATACCACTCTTCTTGCCGTCCCCCTCGCAAGGAACAGCCCCTCAGCGCCCGCCAATACGGGCCGGCGGAATAACGCCCGCCAAACGTCCTTACCTACTCGCGCCGTCTTTCAGCAGGAGGCTCCAAGGTGATTTTCGCCGCCACTCCCGGCCGCCTCGCACCAAAACGGCGGCTCTCTTGGCGGGTTGATGCGCGGCTACTCGTCCTTATCAACGCCCAAATGTTCAGTTGCACCTTATGATAACACGTTTTTTTCGTTTGTCAACCAGTAAAATTGCAAATTTTCCAATGGACGCTCAGCGCTTCTTATGAAGGGCTTCCAGCGCCAGCTCGCCCGCAAGCTTAAAAAGGGTGTCGGACAGTACCTGCTCGATGCTCCGTCCCGCTTGCTTTGACACCTTCTCGTAAAACGCCGCCGTTTCCGTCGGCAGGCGGATTTTGTATTCTTTCATCGTGGTCACCTCCCCTTTACTATTCTATGCGATTTTTGCATAAAAATCAATATGCATTTTTCGTATATCCTAAAATAGTAAAAAAGGAGGGGGAGGCCATGTATCGTCGGCTGCGGGACTTAAGAGAAGACCATGACCTGCCCCAACGGGCTCTGGCGGAGCTGCTTCATGTGTCCCAGGCAACATATTCCCGCTATGAGAGCGGTGACCTGGATATTCCCAGCGGGGCCCTGATTGCGCTGGCCAAACACTATCACACCAGCATTGACTATCTGCTGGGGATAACGGATGATCCGCAACCTCGTTGGTGAAAATCCTTCGTCTCCCAAAAAGGCCGCCCTGTCTCTTGACAAAGCGGCCCGGTTTGGTATAATGAACATGGAAGGGCGTTGCCACACGGCGGCTGGCCCTAAAGCTAAACGAGATTACCCGCTAGCCGCTCGGTGCCCGCCGGACGGCTAGCACGCTTTTGTGGTAAGTATCCACGTCCACATGGCGCAAAGCGCCAGGAAACGCAGTACGGCGACAAGCCGTCTTTTCCACATCCGCATCACCTCCTTTTGACCGAAATCGCAGGAGATGAGCCAACCGCTTATTGTGTGCAACAGCGCCCTTCCGCCCCTATCTTACCAAAGACACCGTTTTTTGTCAAACCCCCCGTCCCCCGTCCTTCGTCCCCCGTAAAAGAAAACTCAGCCGTGAACCCAACAACGTGGTTCACGGCTGAAGGCGAAGAAATTCCCAACACAGCGCAGTTTTCGGCAAAGCCGGAAACGGAGCGGCGTTGGGAATTTCTGAGCTGGAGCGGGCAACGAGGCTCGAACTCGCTACCTCCACCTTGGCAAGGTGGCGCTCTACCAGATGAGCTATGCCCGCATAGGGGGTACGCCGCATCCGTAAGACGGCAAGCCGTCAACGGCTGCGCAGTGCCCGCAAGGACAAGAAGTATTTTAGCAAAGCTTTCCCCTCTTGTCAAGACCCTGGCAGAAAAAATTTCCTCTATTCCTCTTCCCCGGTCTCCGCCGGGGCGGCGGGGTCTGCTTTTTCCTCCCCCTCCGCCTTCCGCTCCGGGTCCTCTTTCGGGGCTTCCCCGTCTTCCGGCGCTTCGCCGCCATCCGGGTCCCCGCCTTCTTCGGGGGAACCCTCCCCCGCTTCCCCGGCAAGCGCCTCTCCATCCTCGCCGAACGCCTCGCCCGCTTCTCCGGGTGTCTCCTCCTCCGGCTCCGGCGGGTCCAGAAGGAACTCCACCAGGCCGGGATTCTCCCCGGCGGGGTAGTAATTCACCACCCAGGGGATGGTCTCCGTCAGCTCCCGCTCCTCCCGGAGCTGCGCCATGGCCTCTTCCACCCGGACGCCGCCATTTTCCCCCCAGTAGCCCATGCGGACCGCCAGCTCCGTCTTTCCCTCGTCCAGGGCCGCCGCCAGCAGGCTGTACAGCGCCTCCGGGCTGGTGGCGTTCACCACCGCCTGGAGCTGCTCCAGGGTCCGGCGGTAGCCAATGCGCACCGCTACCTCATAGTAGCCCCGCTGGGCGTGGCTGGAGGTGGTGATAAACTCCACCGCATAGGCCCCCATGGGGGTCTCCTGCTGAACCTCCGCCGCGGCCTCCTCCAGGGTGTCCGCCACGGCCAGGTCGCTTTTGAATTCATACAGGCGCAGGGTCGCCGTCTCCTGGTGCCGCCCCACCAGCAGCAGCAGATCGTTTACCACGTCCTGGTGGTTCTCCGCCCGGAGGGTCCCGGCGGCCTCGCTCTCCCAGAACTTGCTGCTGTGGGGCTCCGCGGTGGAATAGGTCCGCTCCAGCAGGGCCGAGCACCCCGTCAGCAGGCACAGCGCCAGCGTCAGCACGGCCAGTCCGCTTAATTTCCGGCTCATGGCGGGCCTCCTCCCCTTACTTCTCCTCCGGCTTATAGCTTATAATCCCAGGTCTTCCTCTACCAGCAGGACCTCGGCCTCCATGCCCATCATGGGGCCCCAGAGGGTCACGAGCCCGCGGCAGATGCGCTCCGGGCTTTTGCAGTCATAGCAGCGGTCGCACTTTACGGCGCAGGGGGTCTTTTTGCCCAGCTGCCGGGCCCTTTGCGGGGCGGCGACGTTCCGGGCCCGCCAGACGGCCCCGTCGTAAGCCGGTGCCAGCTTGTTTTGGCCGATGACGAAATACACCTTCTCATGGCCGAACAGCGTGGCCGCCGCCCGGTTCCCCGCGCCGTCGATGTTCACAAGCTCCCCCGTCTCCGCCAGGCCGTTGACGGAGGTGAGATACACATCGGACACCATGGCTTCCCGGCGGGCGGCGTCCTTGTCCTCCCATTTCCAGTGCCAGATTGTCCGGTTGTGGCTCCCCAGCCGCTCATAGAGCCCCAGGGCGTCCAGGGTGGCGGAGCCGCCGAAGCCCACGGACTTTCCGTCGATGGCGGCGTCCAGGTAGTCCGCCGCCTCCTTCCCGGTGGCGAAGACCCGGACGGCGTAGCCCCGGGCTTCCAGGTTTTTCTTGACCGTTTCAAAATCCGCCATGTCTCATTCCTCCAATGTCAGCTGGGTTTCTCCCGTGTCCTCCTGGCGCAGCAGGGCCCCCGCCGCCGGCACCGCCCGGACCCGGTAGCGGCTCTTATTGGCAATGGCCGTCTCCTCCACGGGGAGGACGGACTCCAACTGGTACTTGGGCTTCAGGGTCATCACCGCCACGCCCTGGGTGGAGCGGGTGGTCTTGGGGGCCAGCAGGGCGGTGTGGAAAATCAGGCACCGGGGCTCCGTGGAATAGGCCGCCAGCTCCAGGTCCCCGTCCACCCGGAGAATCGCCTTCAGGGGGGACTTGTCGGAATAGGCCCCGGTGAGCTTGCGGCGGTTGGAGGAGGTCTGATAGGCCTTGATCTCCACCCGCGCCGCCTTGCCGTTTTCAAAGAAGAAGAGGAGGCCCCCGGAGTAGTCCCCGGGGAGGACCATGAACACCACGCTCTCCCCCGGGTCCATGCCCAGCTTCGCCGGGAGGTAGTCCCCCAGGACGCTGGCCTTGGAATCCTCGAACTCGCTGAGGCGGGTCTTGTAGACCTGGCACTTGTCGGTGAAGAACATGACCTCCGCCCGGCTGGTGGTCTCAAAGCTCTGCCGGAGGCCGTCCCCCTCCTTGTACTTCTGGGTATTGCTCATACGGAGGCTCTGGGGGGTGATTTTCTTGAAGTACCCCTCCCTGGAGAGGAACACATGGACCGCCGTCTCCTCCGGCCCCTCGTCCTCCCCGGGGTCCGGGAGCTCATGGGCGTAAATAATGGCGGTGCGGCGGGGCTCGCCGTACTTCTTCGCCGCGTCCCGCAGCTCCTCCAGGATGATTTTCTTCACCCGCCGGGGGTCCTGGAGGATGTCCTCCAGATCGTCAATTTCATCCTGGAGGGCCTCGGTCTCCTTTACCCGCTTCAGGATGTACTCTTTATTGATGTTGCGGAGCTTGATTTCCGCCACGTACTCCGCCTGCACCTGGTCGATGCCAAAGCCGATCATCAAATTCGGGATGACCTCGGACTCCTCCTCCGTCTCCCGGATGATGCGGATGGCCTTGTCAATGTCCAGCAGGATGCGCTTGAGGCCCTTGAGGAGGTGGAGCTTTTCCCTCCGCTTCCCCAGGACGAAGAACACCCGCCGCCGCACGGACTCGGTCCGCCAGGCGGTCCACTCCTCCAGAATCCGCCGGACCCCCAGCACCTGGGGCATCCCGCCGATGAGGACGTTGAAGTTGCAGGAAAAGGCGTCCTCCAGGGGAGTCTGCTTGAAGAGGCGGGCCATGAGCTTGTCCGGGTCCGCCCCCCGCTTGAGGTCGATGGTGAGCTTGAGGCCGGAGAGGTCCGTCTCGTCCCGCATGTCGGCGATTTCCTTGGCCTTGCCCGCCTTGATGAGCTCCGCCACCTTGTCCAGAATCGCCTCGGTGGAGGTGGAGTAAGGAATCTCCGTGATTTCGATGAGGTTTTCCTCTTTGACGTAGCGCCACTTGGCCCGGAGCTTCACGCCGCCCCGTCCCGTGGCGTAGATGTCCCGGAGGGCGTCCCGGTCGCAGATGAGCTCCCCGCCGGTGGGAAAGTCCGGGGCGGGCAGGGTCTCCAGCAGATCGCAGTCCGGGTTTTTGAGGTAGGCCGCCGCCGTGTCGCAGACCTCCTTCAGGTTGAAGCCGCAGAACTGGGAGGCCATGCCCACGGCGATGCCCATGTTGGCGGACACCAGGATGTTGGGGAAGGTGGTGGGCAGGAGGGCGGGCTCCTTCATGGTGTTGTCGTAGTTGTCCACGAAGTCCACGGTGTCGCTGTCGATGTCCCGGAAGAGCTCCTGGCAGATGGGGGTGAGCTTGGCCTCGGTGTACCGGGGGGCGGCGCAGGACATGTCCCGGGAATAATGCTTGCCGAAGTTGCCCTTGGAGTCCACGAAGGGGGTCAGCAGCGCGCCGTAGCCCCGGGAGAGGCGGACCATGGTGTCGTAGATGGCGGCGTCTCCATGGGGGTTTAAGCGCATGGTCTGGCCCACGATGTTGGCGGACTTGGTCCGGCTCCCCGTGAGGAGGCCCATTTTATACATGGTGTAGAGGAGCTTGCGGTGGGAGGGCTTGAAGCCGTCGATCTCCGGGATGGCCCGGGAGACAATGACGCTCATGGCATAAGGCATGTAGTTGGTTTCCAGGGTGTCGGTGATGGGCTGCTCCACCACCGCCGCGTGGAGCCCTAAGACGTTGGGGTTGCCGGATTTGGGCTTTCCGGTTTCGGGTGTTTTCTTCTTTGGCATGATTCTGCCCTTTCCACTATTTATTCAGGTTGGGGTTCTCGGTCCGGCCAAGGAGGTAATCGACCGAGCAGTCCAGATAGTCGGCGATTGCGACCAGAATTTCGGAGGATACTTTTGATGAGGGCTTTTCCTTCCATTTGCTGGGCAAGCTGAGCGAAATACCGGTTTCTTTTGACAGCCTATAAGCGGTAATGTTTCTTTCTTCCAAAATCTTCAAGATTCTTTCGGTATGTTCCACAAGAATCCCCCATCTCAATTGTTATAATAGCACATTATGTGAAAAAATTCAAATATCCCTTGACTATAAGAATCTATTCACATATACTAAAAGCATCACAAAACTACGTTCACAGTAGGGAGTGCTGCATCGTATGGCCAAAAGTAAACATATCAGCAAACGCATTTGCGTAACCATGACCGAGCAGGACCATGAGCATTTGACCCGGTTGGCATATGAAACCCTGCGCACCCGGTCCGGTTACATGCGGTGGCTGTTGCACCAGGATTTCATGGAAAGAGGGATTTATCAAAAAAATACATGAGAGGGGTCCAGGGGAAACTGGTTTCCCCTGGCGGGAGTCCAGAGGGCGGGGCCCTCTGGCGGCTCTAGGCCGCCCTAGGAAATATCCGCCATCTCTAAATATTTATACCCATTCTCGGCGATATGGTCCTTCCGCCCCTGGAGGTTGTCCCCCAGCAGGAGGTCAAAGACCTGGGCCGTCCGCTCTACGTCCTCCGGCATCACCCGGATCAGCCGCCGGGTCTCCGGGTTCATCGTTGTCAGCCACATCATGTCCGGGTCGTTCTCGCCCAGGCCCTTGGAGCGGTCAATCTTGTATTTCTTCCCCTCCAGCCCTTTCACGATGTCGTTCTTTTCCTTGTCGGAGTAAGCAAACCAGGTCTTCTCCCCGCAGTTGATTTCAAAGAGGGGGGTCTCCGCGATATACACATACCCCTCCCGAATCAGCGTCGGGGTCAGCCGGTAGAGCATGGTCAGCACCAGGGTCCGGATCTGGAAGCCGTCCACGTCGCCGTCGGTGCAGATGACCACCTTGCTCCAGCGGAGGTTTCCCAGGTCAAAGGAGGACACGTCCTTGGCGTGCTTGCTGCTCACCTCCACGCCGCAGCCCAGGACCTTGATGAGGTCTGTGATGATCTCGCTTTTGAAAATCCGGGCGTAGTCCGCCTTCAGGCAGTTGAGAATCTTCCCCCGGATGGGCATGATGCCCTGATACTCCGAATCCCGGGCCAGCTTCACGCTGCCAAGGGCGCTGTCGCCCTCCACGATGTAGATTTCACGCCTGGCGGCGTCCTTCGTCCGGCAGTCCACAAACTTCTGCACCCGGTTGGCGATGTCCACGCTGCCGGAGAGCTTTTTCTTAATGCTCAGCCGGGCCTCCTCCGCCTTCTCCCGGCTGCGTTTGTTCAAAAGCACCTGCCCGGCGATTTTCTCCGCGTCGAAGTGGTTTTCAATAAAATAAATCTCCAGGTTGGACCGGAGGAATTCCGTCATGGCCTCCTGGACAAACTTATTGGTAATGGCCTTTTTCGTCTGGTTTTCATAGCTGGTCTGGGTGGAGAAGTTGCTGGTGACCAAAATCAGGCAGTCCTCCACGTCCGCCCAGGTGACCTTGCTCTCGTTCTTCTGGTACTTCCCCTGCTCCCGGAGGTACTTGTCCACGGCGGAGACAAAGGCGGAGCGGCTGGCCTTCTCCGGGCTTCCCCCGTGCTCCAGGAAGCTTGAGTTATGATAGTGCTCCACCACGTTCACGCGATTGGAAAAGCAGAAGGCCGCCGACAGCTTCACCTTATATTCCGGCTTGTCCTCCCGGTCCCGGCCCTTCTTCTCCGCCTGCCAGAAGGCCGGGGAGGTCAGGCTGTTCTCCCCCGCCAGCTCGGCGACATAATCGGCGATGCCGTTTTCATAGACGAACTCCGTCTCCTCAAAAACCCCCGGCTCCGTCTCGTTGCGGAAATGGAAGGTAATCCCGGCGTTCACCACCGCCTGGCGCTTCATCACGCCGGAGAAGTACTCCGCCGGGATATTGATGTCCGTGAACACCTCCAGGTCGGGAAGCCACCGGGTCCGGGTGCCGGTCTTTTTCGCCTGGGACTTGGGCAGGGGCGTTTTCTGGAGCTCCCCCGCAATCTCCCCCCGCTCGAAGCGGAGGCGGTATTCAAAGCCGTCCCGCCAGACGGTGACGTCCATGTACCGGGAGGCGTACTGGGTGGCGCAGGAGCCCAGGCCGTTGAGGCCCAGGGAGAACTCGTAGTTGTCCCCGGACACGTTATCATATTTGCCCCCGGCGTACAGCTCGCAGAACACCAGCTCCCAGTTGAAGCGCTGCTCCTTCTCGTTCCAGTCCACCGGGCAGCCCCGGCCCGCGTCCTCCACCTCCACGCTCCGGTCCAAAAAGCGGGTGACGGTGATGGACGTTCCGTGGCCCTCCCGGGCCTCGTCGATGGAGTTGGATAAAATCTCAAAGACCGCGTGCTCGCAGCCGTCCAGGCCGTCGGAGCCGAAAATAACCCCGGGACGCTTGCGCACCCGGTCCGCGCCTTTTAAGGCGGAAATGCTGTCGTTGCCGTAATCCTGTTTCTTCGCCATAGTTCCTCCAAAACCGGCGGCATCCGCCGGGAACGTCTTTTTTTCGCCTCCGGGCACAGGATATAGGGGAAAAAGCCCCGGTTTTGCCCAGGATTTTGAAACGGTTCGATTATATCACAAGAAGCCCCCCGGTTCAACCCCCTCCCGCCGCCGCCTCCCCTTTCCCGCCTTTTCCCGGCCCGGGCCGCCGTTTTTTCGGAAAATGTTACTTTTGTTACCGTTTCATAACGGCCCCGTCACCCGACCGGACCCCTTCCGGGAAGGGACTTTTGCACATTATCCACAGAGTTGTCCACACTGTTATGTCAACCGTGGATTTGGGGAAAAAATTTCTCTCCCGCCCCGGCGTGTCCGGCGGGGCCTGCCGCCCCTTCCGGGGAAAAATTCCCTCCTGTTTTTTCTTTTTCGGTTGACAAGCGGGGCAAATTCCTGTATGATAACAGAAGACGTAATATCGGAAACCATATTATGGGGTGTGTTGTATGATTTGTAAAATTGTGAGCGACAGCAGCTGCGATTTGCGCATGAGCGCCTTTGACGGCGGGGAGATCCGCTTTGAGACAGTCCCTCTGCGGCTCCAGGTGGGCGAGCGGGAGTTCATTGACAACGACGCGCTGGAGGTCCCCCAGCTCCTGGGGGCCATGGCTCATGAGAAGGCCGCCGCCTCCACCGCCTGCCCCTCCCCCGCCGCCTTTGCCAAGGCCTTTGAGGAAGCGGACCGGGTGGTGTGCTTCACCATCTCCGCCAACCTCTCCGGCACCTATAACGCCGCCGTCCTGGGCCGGGACATGGCGCTGGAGGAGCACCCGGAAAAGGAGATCTGCGTCATCGACTCCAAGGCCACGGCGGGGGCCATGATCCTCTTAATCCGCCGGGCAAAGCAGCTTTTAGAGGCCGGAGGGGACTTTGAGGACATCTGCGCCCAGCTGCGGCTGTACCAGGCGGCGCTGCGGACCTGCTTCACCCTGGAGAACTTCGACAACCTCATTAAAAACGGGCGGATGCGCCCCCTGGTCGGGACCCTGCTCCACTCCCTGGGCATCCACGTCATCGCCGACGCCACCCCCCAGGGCACCATCCATGTGGCGGGCAAGGCCCGGGGGGAGGCCAGGACCTACCAGACCATCACGGCGCTGATGAAGGACAGCAAGGACTGCACCGGGGCGGAGGTCGTCGTCTGCCACTGCGAGAATCTGCCGGGGGCCTTGAAGTTAAAGGAGCAGATTTTAAAGGACCTGCCGGTAAAGAGCGTGGAGCTGGTCCCCTGCCGGGGCCTCACCAGCTTTTACGCCATGGAAAAGGGGCTCATCGTGGGGTATTGAGCCGCCGTCATATCTTGGGCACGCCGCGAAACCCGCGGCGTGCTTTTTTTGCCCCGGCCTCCAGGTTTGTAAATTTTTTCGATTCTTCCGAATTTCCTGTGGCGAAGCCCCGCCGGGTGTGCTATACTGTACGCTGTAAAATTACGCAGTCCGCCGGAAAGCCCGTTTTCCGGGGGCAAAGGAGGTCTCTTTTATGGCAAACCGAGTCGTTGTGACCATCTGCGGAGAGGACTACACCTTTGTGGCGGAGGAGTCCCCCTCCTACATGCAGAAGGTGGGCGCGTACGTAGGCGACAAAATGGACGAAGTGCTCAACAGCACCCGGGTGGGCAAAACCGATGCCGCCGTCCTCACCGCCGCCAACATCGCCGACGAGCTCTTCAAGGCCCAGGCCGTTGCCGAGCAGCTCCGCCGCCAGATTAAGGGCTACCTGGACGAGGCCGGGAAGGCCCAGAGCCAGGTCAGCGAGCTGAAGCGGGAGGTGGTCCGCCTCCAGCAGCGCCTGGACAGCCGGGGCTCTAAGTGAGGCCGGAGCTGCTGGCCCCCGCCGGATCGCCGGAGGCCCTGCGGGCCGCCGCGGAGGGCGGCGCCGGGGCCGTATACCTGGGCTGGGGGGCCTTCAACGCCCGCCGGGGGGCTCAGAACTTTTCCCAGGAGGAGTTTGCCCAGGCGGTGGCCTGGTGCCATATCCGGGGGGTCCGGGTCTTTCTCACCCTGAACATCCTCCTGTCGGACCGGGAGCTGCCCGAGGCTCTGGAAACCGCCCGGACCGCCTCCCGGCTGGGGGTGGACGCGGTGCTGGTCCAGGACTGGGGCCTTTTTGACCTGCTCCGGCGGACGCTTCCCGACCTGCCCCTTCACGCCAGCACCCAGATGAGCGTCTTCACCTCCGGCGGGGCCTGTGAGATTGCCGCGGACGGCTGTGAGCGGGTGGTGCTGGCCCGGGAGTGCTCCAAGGAGGAGACGGCGGCGATCTGCGCAAGCTGCCCCGCCCAGGTGGAGGCCTTTGTCCATGGGGCGCTGTGCATGTGCTACTCCGGCCAGTGCGCCATGAGCGCCCTGATTGGCGGGCGATCCGGCAACCGGGGGCGCTGCGCCCAGCCCTGCCGCCTGCCCTACGGGGTGAACGGGGCGGCGAAGAATCAGCGGCCCCTGAGCCTTAAGGACTCCTGCATGGCGGACCACTTGGGGGAGATGGCGGAGATGGGAGTCTCCTGCCTGAAAATCGAGGGGCGGATGAAGTCCCCCGGCTATGTTTCCGCCGTGACGGGCGTCTACGCCCGGCTTCTGGAGGAGGGGCGGAAGCCCACGGCCCAGGAGCGGGAAACCCTGGAGCGGGCCTTTTCCCGCTCCGGCTTCACCGACGCCTATTGGCGGGGGACGAAGGGTCCGGAGATGCTGGGCTTCCGCCCGGAGAATGCGGAGGCCGCCCCCGCTGTGGAAGCCCCCCGCCGGGAGGAGGGCCGGGTTCCCGTCCGCTTTACCTGCCGGGTGGAGGCGGGAAAGCCCTGCCTTCTCACGGCGGAAGACCCGGAGGGCCGCGCCGTCACCGTCTCCGGGCCTCTGCCGGAGGCCGCCCGGAACCGGGCCCTGACGCCGGAGGACCTGGCCGCCCGGCTGGGCAAGACCGGGGGGACCCCCTACCGCTGTGCGCGTGTAGACGCATATGCAGACCCCGGCCTGTCCCTCTCCGCCGCCGCGGTGAACGCCTTGCGGCGGGAGGCTTTGGAAGCCCTCAGCGCCGCCCGGTCCCAGCCGCCGAAGCGGCGGGAGCACTTCCCCCCGCCTCCCCTGCCGGAGCAGGACTGCTCCCAGGAGGAGCCCCGGTTTACGGTTTCCCTGCTTACTGCCGCCCAGCTGACGGGGGGCGTTTTGGACCTCCGGCCCGCCCGGGTGTATCTGCCCCTGGAGCTGCTGGCGGACCTGCCCTCCCTGCCGGAGACGGAGGCGGAGTACTGCGCGATCCTTCCCCGGGTCTGGCGGGACCGGGACGAGGACCTGCTCCGCCGCTGGCTGGACAAGGCCCGGGCCCTGGGGGCTTCCGGGCTGCTGCTGGGAAACCTGGGCCACTTTCCCCTGGCCCGGGACGGCGGCTGGCGGCTCTATGGGGACTACGGTCTGAACGTCTTCAACAGCCGTTCCCTGGACTATCTCCGGGAGAAGGGGCTGGAATCCGCCTGTCTTTCCTTCGAGCTCCGCTTTTCCCAGATTCGGGACATGAAAAAAATTCTTCCGGCGGAGGCCATTGTCTACGGGCGGCTTCCCCTGATGATTACGGAGAACTGCCTGATTCAAAACAGCGCCGGCTGCCGCTGCGACCGGCCCAACTTCCTGAACGACCGCACCGGCGCGGCCTTCCCCCTCCTCCCCGCCTTCGGCCACCGGACGGAGGTGCAAAACAGCCGTCCCCTCTACCTGGCGGACCGGCCGGACTGGCGGCAATTGGGCCTTTGCTACGCCCGCCTCCGCTTCACGACGGAGAGCCCGGAGGACTGCGCCCGCCTCTGCCGGGCCTATCAGGAGGGCGCGCCCGCCGCCGGGGAATTTACCCGGGGGCTGTATCAGCGGGGCGTGGAGTAAATACAAAACGTTGATTTTCGGCAAAATGCTACAAAATAGAATTGCACAGGAGCGTTATGATGAGAGAGAGCAAGGAAGTAAAGGTCAAATATTTTGTGGAGGACTTGGAGGAGCTTTGCTGTGTCCCCGGGTCCGACTGGGTGGATCTGCGGGCGGCGGAGGACGTGGCCCTGAAGGCCGGGGAGTTTTGCCTGATTCCCCTGGGCATTGCCGCGGCCCTGCCGGAGGGGTACGAGGCCCATGTGGTTCCCCGGAGCTCCACCTTTAAAAACTACGGATTGCTGCAGGCCAACTCCATGGGGGTGGTGGACGGCTCCTACCGGGGGGACGGGGATCAATGGCGCTGGCCCGCCTACGCCACCCGGGATGTGCGCATCCCGAAAAACACCCGGCTTTGCCAATTCCGCATTGTGGAGAACCAGCCCCCCCTGGTCTTTACCCGGGTGGAGCGGCTGGAGGGCCCCGACCGGGGCGGCTTCGGTTCCACCGGAACGTAACGTTTCTTGAAAGGCTGACGGGCCGGCCAGGGGGCCGGCCCCTACAGGGATTCGCGGGGGCCGCCGCCCTTGGCGGCCCAGCGGATTGCTATCATGATTGCGATTGAGGGTATAGCTTATGTCTAACATTGTACTGGCCTCCGGCTCTCCCCGGCGGCGGGAGCTCTTGGAGCGCATTGGCGTGACGGACTTTGTGGTCCGGGTGCCGGAGGTGGAGGAAAACTTCCCCGAGGGGCTGTCCCCCCAGGAGGTAGTCTCCTACATCTCCCGGGAGAAGGCGGAGGCCGCCGCCGGGCTCTGCGGGCCGGAGGACATTGTCATTACGGCGGACACCATGGTTTTCCTGGACGAGCAGCGCCTGGGCAAGCCCCGGGACGAGGCCCACGCCCTGGAAATGCTCACCGCCCTTCAGGGACGGAAGCACACCGTCTGCACCGGCGTCTCCGTCTGCCAGGGGGCCCGGCGGCTGACGGAAACGGAATCCACGGACGTCTTCTTCCGCCCCGCCGCGGAGGAGGAGCTCCGCCGCTACATCGCCACCGGAGAGCCCATGGACAAGGCCGGGGCCTACGGGGTCCAGGGCCGGGGGGCCCTGCTGGTGGAGCGGCTGGAGGGAGACTTCTTCAACGTCATGGGCCTCCCCGTGCTGCGCCTTGCCCGGATGCTGGAGCGGTTCGGCGTTTCCCTGCTGTAACTTGTTTCCTCCTTATCTTTGACCTTTATATAGGTGATTGGATTGAAAAATTTCCTGAAACAGCATGGGCTCTGGGTGCTTTTCGCCGCCGCCGTTTTGTCGGTGGCCATGGCGGTAATGTCGGTGCTCAGCGCCAATTCCTCCCCGCTGGAAAACCTGACGGGAATGATCGTCTCCCCCTTCCGGGCCGGGTACACGGCGGTGGCCAACTGGTTCAACGACCTGCAAAATTATTATAAGGACACCACGGATCTCCAGGCGGAAAACGCCGCCCTCCGCCAGCAGATTGCCAAAATGGAGGAGACCATCCGCCAGGCCAAGGCGGACGTGGAGGAGAACGCCAAGCTCCGGGAGCTGCTGAACCTGACGAAGCAGCGCCGGGACCTGACGGACTTCGAGGCCTGCATGGTCACGGAGCACGCGGTGACCAACTGGACCTCTTCCCTGACGCTGAACAAGGGGACCTCCCTGGGCGTCGAGGCGGGGGACTGCGTCATTGACGAGTGCGGCAATCTGGTGGGCGTCGTCTCCCAGGCGGGGACCAACTGGTCCACGGTGCTGACCCTGGTGGACACGGACACCTCTTTGGGCGCTCAGATATTCCGGACCAAGGACTTAGGCATAGCCCGGGGGGACTTCTCCTTGATGGGGGAAAAGCGCCTGCGGCTGGAATACCTCCCGGCGGACCGCGCCCCCCTGGCGGGGGACGTGGTGGTGACCTCCGGCCTGGGCGGCTACTATCCCTCCGGCCTGGTCATCGGCTCTGTGGAGCAAGTCCAGGTGGACGACTCCGGCGCGGCCTCCTACGCCATTTTGGCCCCGGCGGCGGACCTGGACGCCCTGACGGAGGTTTTCGTTATCAAGTCCTTTGAAATTGTCACCTGACGGGCGGAGGCTCTTTTATGATTGCGAGAAATGAAACCATCTTCAAATGGTCCCTGTATGCCGCCGCCACGGCCCTGTGCCTGCTGGTGCAGACGGGCTTCCTCCAGCGGCTGGAATTTTGGGGAGCCCTTCCCTTTCTCTATCCCCTTCTGGCGGCCATTCCCGCCACCTATGAGGGGCCCCTTGCCGGGTCCATTTTCTCCTTGTGCGTGGGTCTGGTCTCCGACCTGCTTCTGCCAGGCCCCGTCCCCTGCCTCTACACCCTGATTTTCCCCCTGGCGGGCCTCTGCGCCGGGCTGCTGTCCCAGAGCTGGCTCCCCGCCGGGTTCCTCTGCTCCTTTGTCTCCGCCGCCGCCGCCTTCCTGCTCCACGGCAGCTTTCGCTGCCTGATTCTCTGGATGCAGGGCGCCGCCGCCTGGGAGGCCGGAGCCCTGGTTATGGTCCGGGAGTTCTGCGCAGCCGCTCCCTTTGTCATTCCGCTGACGCTGCTTTACCGCTCCGTCTTCCGAAAAACCCGTTTCGACGACTGATTTCTAAATAGAAAGGCGCCCTATGGACCGCAAGGAAATGCAAAATGCCCGCCTCTATCTGCTCACCGCCCTCCTGGTGCTGGTATTGGTCGCTTACTTTTTCGTGCTCTACGACGTGCAGATCATCCACCACGATGAATACGCCGCCAAGGCCATTCGCTCCATCGTGCGGTCGGAGAAGGTGGAGGCCTCCCGGGGCATCCTCACCGACCGCAACGGAAAGCCCCTGGTCTCCAACCGCTCCACCTATGATTTGACCTTCGACGCGGACCTCCTCCGCCCGGGGGAAGACAGCAACGAGGCCATTCTCCGCCTGGTCCAGCTCTGCCAGGCGGAGGGCGTGGCCTGGAGCGACAACCTCCCCATCTCCCGGCTGGCCCCCTACGCCTACACCGTGAACCAGATGGACAAACAACAGAAGAAGCTGTTTCTCGCCTACCTCAAGACCCTCAAGCCCTGCGCCGAGGCTTTGGGGGAATACCTCCTCCGCCACCCGGAGGCGGTCTCCACCCCGGAGCCCGAGCCGGAGGAGGGGGCCGCGCCTATGGAGGAGCTCTCCCCCAAGAAGCGGGCCCAGGCCCTGCTGGACCGCCTGATTCCCGACGATCTGACGGAGGCTTTGCTGATGGACGCCGGCGTCACCCCCGCCCAGCTTATCGGCGCCATGCGGGGAGAGCTGGGCATCCCCGAGGACTACACCATGACCCAGGCCCGGATGGTGCTGGGGGTCCAGTACGAGCTTTCCGTCCGGAAGCTGGACAACTACGCGGCCTATGTGCTGGCCCGGGACATCGACACTCCCTTCATCTCCCTCCTCAGCGACGGGAACTACGCCGGGGCCAAGGTGACCCTCTCCTCCGTCCGGGAGTACGAGACCCCCTATGCCGCCCACATTCTGGGCTATGTCAGCAGCATCACCATTGAGGACGACTACCCCTCTTTAAAGGAAAAGGGCTATGACTACGACGACCTTATCGGCAAGGTGGGGGCGGAGCTGGCCTTTGAGGAGTACCTGCGGGGCAAGGACGGCCGCCGCATGGTGGCCACCAACGACGAGGGGAAGGTCACCGGGGAATACTACTCCACAGAGCCTGTCCCCGGCAACACCGTGGAGCTGACCATCGACCTCAATTTCCAGTCCCAGGTGGAGGACTGCCTGGCGGAAACCGTCACCCGCCTCAACGCCGACGGCGACGAGAAGCGGGGCGCCGGGGCGGCGGTGGTGCGGGTGGGCACCGGCGAGGTGCTGGCCCTGGCCTCCTATCCCTCCTATGATCTGGCTTCCTTCCGCCGGACCGAAGAGAACTACGTCGCCGTCAGCAGCGACCCCCAGGCCCCCCTCTTCAACCGGGCCGCAGAGGGCAAATATCCCCCCGGCTCCACCTTGAAGCCCTTTACCGCCATGGCGGCCCTGCTGGACGGGAAGGTAACCCTAAAAGAGAAAATCAAGGACACCGGCTCCTGGCGCTATCCGGGGGACGAGGCCAACAGCTACGCCAACTGCTGGAAGCGCTCGGGCCACGGGAACCTGAACGTCACCGGGGCCATTACCAACTCCTGCAACTACTTTTTCGCCGAAATGGGCTACCGCTTGGAAATGGAGGGGCTTCGGAAATACCTGGTCCAGTTCGGCCTGGGGGAAAAGACGGGCATCGAGATTCCCGAGACCGCCGGACTCCTGCCGGAGAACCCCCAGGGCCAGAACCAGGCCCCTTGGGCGGCCTTCGGCCAGTCCAACCAGCTCTACTCCCCCTTGCAGCTGGCCAACTATGTCGCCACCCTGGTTTCCGGCGGGAAGCACTGTCAGGCCCATTTGCTGAAAACCGCCAAGACCTATGACAATTCGGAGGTCGTAGCCGTGGGGAACACGGAGCCCATCAACGAAATCGACATCAGCGACGAAAACCTCCGGGCGGTGAAGGAGGGCATGAAGGGCCTGGTAGAGGGCACCCTCTCCCCCTATTTCCGGAACTGCGTGGTCTCCGCCGGGGCCAAGACCGGCACCTCCCAGGTCCGGGCGGACACGAAAAACCACGGCGTTTTCGTCTGCTTCGCCCCTTACGACGACCCGGAGATCGCGGTCGCCATCGCCATCGAGCGGGCGGACGCCGGCGCGGCCCTGGCCTCCACGGCGGTGAACATCCTCAACGCCTATTTCACCCCCCCGGAGGACACCGTCGCCATCACCGGGGAGAACCAGCTTTTGCCTTAGCCGGATATCCCCTGATAGAATACCGCGCAGGGGCCGCCGCCCCCGGCGGCCCGTCCCCTTGAAACTGCCGGGCTCCCGGAAGAACGGGCGGCCCAGGGGGGCCGCCCCTACGGAGTGTTTCACGTGAAACATCCCTTTTGTCTCCGCGCCTTCCGGCCGGGTTTCCCCGGCCTTTTTCCCCCGAAAAGCGGCCAGTAAAAAAATGTCATTTGTTGGAACCCCTTATTTTAACAAACAAGGAGTTTTTCCCATGAACACACCTTCCGTCTTCGACTCCCGCGATCCCCGGTACAAGCAGCCCTATGGCGCCCTCCTCTGCGGGAAGGAGTGGTCCCTCACCTGCCGCCCCCTCTCCAGCGAGGGGTTCACCCACTGCTCCGTCGTTATCCGCCGGGAGTTCGCCGGGCACGAGATGGAGGCGGAGCTGCCCTTTACCGGCTTTCAGGAAGACCGGGCCGTCTTCTCCCTCTCCCTCATCCCCTTCCAGACGCCGGAGCTGGCGTGGTACTGGTTCCGCTTCTGGCGGGACGACGGCACCGGCTGTCTTCTGGACAAGACCGGCTACCGCAGCGAGGGAGAGCCGGTCCCCTGGCAGCTCACCGTCTATGAGGAGAGCCGCACCCCCGCCTGGTTCGGCGAGGGGGTGACCTATCAGATCTTCCCGGACCGCTACTGCCGTTTGGACCTCCCGGACCCGGCGGGGCTTATTGGAGAGCGCTGGGTGCACCAGGACTGGGACGACCTCCCCGCCTGGAGGCCGGAGGACGGCGAGGTGAAGAACCGGGACTTCTTCGGCGGCTCCCTGGCGGGCGTGGCCGCCCACCTGGACGACTTGGCGGCCCTGGGCGTCACCACCCTTTACTTCTGCCCCATTTTCGAGTCCGCCTCCAACCACCGCTACAACACGGCGGACTATACGAAAATCGACCCCATGCTGGGCACGGAGGAGGATTTCACGCGCCTTTGCGCCAAGGCCCGGGAAAAGGGCATCCGGGTTTTGCTGGACGGCGTGTTTAACCACACCGGCTCCCAAAGCGTCTACTTCAACGCCGACGGCTTCTATCCCACCCTGGGCGCGGCCCAGAGCCAGGACAGCCCCTATTACCACTGGTTCCAGTTCAGCGACTGGCCCGGGTCCTATGACGCCTGGTGGGGCATCAGCACCCTGCCCAACGTCCGGGAGGACTGCCCGGACTACGTAAACTATATCATCACCGGACAGGATTCCATCGTAAAGCGCTGGCTCCGGGCCGGGGCCTCCGGCTGGCGGCTGGATGTGGCGGACGAGCTCCCCGACGAGTTCATTGAACAGCTCCGCGCCGCCGTGGAGGAAACGGACCCCGACGCCATGGTCATCGGCGAGGTCTGGGAGGACGCCAGCAATAAGATCTCCTACTCCCGCCGCCGGAAGTACCTCCAGGGGAAGGAGCTCCACGGGGTAATGAACTACCCCTTCCGCACCGCCCTGCTGAACTACCTGCTGGACGGCCCGGCGGAGGATTTCAAGGAGGCCATGGAGACCATCCGGGAGAATTACCCTCCCGCCGCCTTCTACTCCGCCATGAACTTCCTGGGCACCCACGATACCCCCCGGGTCCTCACGGTACTGGGCGGCGTCCCCCTGCCGGAGGGCCGGGACGCCCAGTCTACCTTCCACCTCTCCCCTGTCCAGCGGGAGGCGGGCCTGGAGCGGCTCCATGTGGCGGCGGCCATCCTCTTCACCTTCCCCGGCTCCCCCATGGTCTATTACGGGGACGAGGCCGGCATGGAGGGCGCGGCGGACCCCTTCAACCGCCGGACCTATCCCTGGGGCCATGAAAACCAGGCGCTTCTGGCCTGGTTCCGCCGGCTGGGGCAGCTGCGGAAGGATCGGGCTTCCCTGCGCCGGGGAGCGCTCCGCTGGCTGGAGGCCCAGGGCCCCCTGCTGGCCTTTGTCCGGGAAACCTGTGACGAGGCCACCGCCACCCTGGTAAACGCCGGGCCGGAGGAGCGGACCGTCTCCCTGCCGGGGGGCGGCTTCCGGGACCTTTGCACCGGGGAGAGCCTTTCCGGAGAGACGGCCCCCGTCCCTCCCTACCGCGTCCGGCTGCTGGGCCGGGGCTGAGGCGATTGAAATAAAGGATTGTTTCACGTGAAACGCCAAGGGCCCGCCGTTTTCGGCGGGCCCTCCTTATTTCACGTGAAACTTTCCACATCTTCCCCCAAATTTTCAGAAAATTGTGGGTTTTGGCCTTGCAAGGGCGGGACAGCCTTGTTATAATGAAATTTCGAAAGAAAGTAGGTGTTCTTGTGGCGAAAATCATCGCTGTTGTGAATCAAAAGGGCGGCGTGGGGAAAACCACTACCTGTGTGAACCTGGCCGCCGCTTTGACAGAGGCGGGAAAAAGAGTCCTCCTCTGCGACTTCGACCCCCAGGCCAACGCCACTTCCGGCATGGGAGTGGACAAGACGGTTTCCAAGGGGGTCTATTCCGCCGTCATCGGGGAGCTGCCCGCCGCCGAGACGGTGTCCCGCACCCGTTACGGGGACGTGCTCCCCTCCAACAAGGCCCTGGCGGGGGCGGGGGTGGAGCTCATCGGCATGGAGCGGCGGGAATTCCTGCTGAAGGATGCCCTCTCCTCCCTGCGGGAGGACTATGACTTCATTCTCATCGACTGCCCTCCCTCCCTGGAGCTTTTAACGCTGAACGCCCTGTGCGCGGCGGACTCCATTCTGGTGCCGGTGCAGTGCGAGTACTTCGCCCTGGAGGGGCTTTCCGATTTGATGAACACCGTCCGGCTGGTGCGGCGGTCCCTGAATCCCTCCCTGGAGCTGGAGGGAGTGCTGCTGACCATGTTCGACGGACGGACGAACCTCTCTCTCCAGGTGGCGGAGGAAGTGAAGCACTACTTCCCCGGCAAGGTCTACGCCTCGGTGATACCCCGGAACATCCGCCTTTCCGAGGCCCCCAGCCACGGCAAGCCCATCAGCGCCTACGACCGGGCTTCCCGGGGGGCCGACGCCTATGCGGCTTTTGCGGCGGAGTTTCTGAAATAAACCACCTTTTTGAAAGGAGTGCGTGTAATGGCAAATAAAAAGCCCTCCGGCCTGGGCCGGGGGTTGGGCGCCCTGCTGGGAGACGACGTATTGAAGCCCGAAGCCGCCGGGAATTTGTACCTGCCCATTTCCCAGGTGGAAAGCTATTCCGCCCAGCCCCGGAAGCTCTTTGACGAGGACGCGCTGGCGGAGCTGGCGGATTCCATCCGGGAGCACGGGGTCATTCAGCCCCTGACGGTGCGGAAGCTGTCCTCCGGCTATTACCAGATCATCGCCGGGGAGCGCCGCTGGCGGGCCGCCCGGCTGGCGGGCCTCACGGAGATTCCCGCCGTGGTTATCGAGGCCGACGACCAGAAGGCGGCGGAGCTGGCATTGGTAGAGAACCTCCAGCGGGAGGATTTGAATCCCATGGAGGAGGCCGCGGGCTACCAGTCTTTGATTCAAACCTATCACATGACCCAGGAGGAGGCCGCCCGGCGGGTGGGCAAGTCCCGCAGCGCCGTGGCCAACGCCATGCGGCTTCTGGGCCTCCAGCCCGGCGTGCGGAAGCTGGTGGAGGAAGGAAGCCTCTCCGCCGGACATGCCCGGGCCCTGCTTCCCCTCTCCCCCGCCCTGCAAACCAAGGCGGCGGAAACCGTGGTCCAGGGCCAGCTCTCCGTCCGGCAGACGGAGGTCCTGGCCAAGAAGCTGCTTGCCGAACCCGCGGAGGAGCCGGAGATTCCCGAGCCCCCCAAGGAGGTGGACTACGCCGCCGAGGCCCAGCGCTCCCTGGCCTCCCGCCTGGGGAGGGGCGTGAAAATCGTCACGGGCCGGAAAAAGGGCCGGATTGAGCTGGAATATTACGGCCTGGACGATCTGAACGATCTGCTGGAGGCCCTGGCCCTCCTGAAAACCAGCCGGAAAGGACCGGAGGCATGAATTTGGAAAAGCGAAGTCAAGGCGGCCCCATGGAGCCGGAGGAGGATTTGACCCCCAAGGGAAAGAAGCCGGTGGTGGTCTATATCATGGTCCTGTTCATCGCGGCCTTTTTGCTGATGGCCTGGTCCTTCGCCTCCCACCAGCGGAGCAATACGGAGGCCATCGGAGAGCTCCAGAGCTCCGTCACGGCCATGCGGAGCGTGCAGGACAAGATGCTGACCCTCCAGGACGAGCTGGAGGAGGCCCAGGACGAAATTGAGGAGCTGGAGCGGGAGGCCAGCCTGCGGGACAGCGAGCGGGAGGCCTATAACCGGCAGTACCAGGCCCTGGCGAATCTCTACACCCTGGAACGGCTCTACCGCCAGGAAAACCTGGAGAACTGCCGGAAGGTCATCGACCGCATGGAAGAAGAGGACCTGGCGGTCTGCCTCAGCGACAACCTCCCCCTCTCCGAGCGGGAGCTGGGCCTCACCGTTTCCCCCCGGGAGCGCTATCACCAGCTGAAGGAAGCCGTGGAGACCCGGGAGGCGGAGGCTCAGGAAACGGACGGCGCTGCCTCCTGACAGAAAGGGGAGGCCAATGAACCGAAAAAGAGCGCCTATGACTTGGATCAAGGCTCACCGGAGGGCTCTGGCTGCCGCCTTGGCATTGGTTTTATGGGCGGCGTGGTATTCCCGGCCTGTGGACATCTACACACTGGCCCCTGGAATGAAGGAGCCGGACAGCATAGACATTTCCCTGCGGGAGCTGGGGGAACAAGGCAGAGACTCCCCCATTCAATGGTTCTCCCCGGAGGACCCGGAGTGGGACGCGGCCCTGGAAGCGATAGAAGCCCTTCGGTTCCGCCGCCCGCCCTGGAATATTCTGCTCCAGCTTATACCGGAGCGCACCATCACTGGCCGCGTCACCCATGACGGGGACCTGCACATTCTATTCTCTCTGTACAAACCGGGCGAAGGCCATGTCCAAGTGCAATTTTTCATTGACGAGTGGACGTACCACTCCCCTTATTCCAGCCGGAATCTCACCCTCTGGGTGGCGGATTCCAGGGAAACCGGAGAGGCTTTGGCGGAGATATTCCAGCCATTGCTGGCGTCCGGCTGAGAGAGGAGAAAGCAACTCCTCCGTTTCACGTGAAACACTCCAAACGAGTTTAATTTAAACGAAAGAAGGAAATCATCATGCTTGATATCCGCTTCATCCGGGAGAACCCCGAGGCCGTCAAGGAGAACATCCAAAAGAAATTCCAGGACAGCAAGCTCCCCCTGGTGGACGAGGTCATCGACCTGGACGCCAAGCGCCGCGCCGCCATCGCCGAGGCGGACCAGCTCCGCTCCAACCGCAACACCCTCTCCAAGCAAATCGGCATGCTCATGGGCCAGTCCAAAAAGGACCCCTCCAAGCTCCAGGAGGCCGAGGCCGTCAAGGCCCAGGTGAAGGAACAGGCGGACCGCCTGGCCGAGCTTGAGAAGCAGGAAAACGAGCTGGAGGCGGAGCTTCACAAGCGCATGCTGCTGATTCCCCAGATTATCGACCCCTCCGTCCCCATTGGCAAGGACGACAGCGAAAACGTGGAGGTCCAGCGCTTCGGCGAGGCCAAAACCCCGGACTTCCCCATTCCCTATCACACGGAAATTATGGAGTCCTTCGGCGGCATCGACCTGGACGCGGCGGGCCGCGTCTCCGGAAACGGCTTCTATTACCTCCTGGGCGACATCGCCCGGCTCCATGAGGCGGTGCTGGCCTATGGCCGGGACTTCATGATCGGCAAGGGCTTTACCTACTGCATTCCCCCCTTCATGATTCACGGAAACGTGGTGGAAGGCGTCATGAGCCAGACGGACATGGACGGCATGATGTACAAAATCGAGGGCGAGGACCTCTACCTCATCGGCACCAGCGAACACTCCATGATCGGCCGGTTCATCGACCAGATTCTCCCCGCCGGGAACCTGCCCCAGACTCTGACCTCCTATTCCCCCTGCTTCCGCAAGGAGAAGGGCGCCCACGGCATCGAGGAGCGGGGCGTGTACCGCATCCACCAGTTTGAAAAGCAGGAGATGATTGTGGTCTGCAAGCCCGAGGAGTCCCCCATGTGGTACGAAAAGCTGTGGCAGTTCTCCGTGGAGCTGTTCCGCTCCCTGGACATTCCCGTGCGGCAGCTGGAGTGCTGCTCCGGCGACCTGGCGGACTTGAAGGTCAAGTCCTGCGACATCGAGGCCTGGTCCCCCCGGCAGCAAAAGTATTTTGAGGTCTGCTCCTGCTCCAACCTGGGCGACGCCCAGGCCCGGCGGCTGCGCATCCGCTACAAGGACGAGTCCGGCAAGACCCAGCTGTGCCACACCCTCAATAACACCTGCGTGGCCCCGCCCCGGATGCTGATTGCCTTCCTGGAAAACAATCTCCAGGCCGACGGCACCGTGACCATCCCAGAGGTCCTCCGTCCCTACATGGGCGGCACGGAAAAACTGGTCCCCCAGAAGTAAGGCCCCGTTGCCGTGCACAAATCCAGGACAAATACCAGGGTATAGAGCGAGATAAAGCTTTTTTGCCTACTTTTTTCTCGAAAAAAGTAGGACGACCGGACTGGAGCCGATAGAAAGGACTTGAACGATGAAACGTATTGCCGGACTGATTTTAACGGCTGTATTCCTGTCTGTTCTCTGTATCCCTTGCGCCGCAACGGATACAGGGCGGGTCTACCCCGGCTTTTCCGATGTGGCGGAGGGAAGCGCCTCCTATGAGGCCGTGAAGCTCTGTTATGAGCGGGGCTTGATGAACGGCGCCTCGGACACGGCCTTCAATCCCCAGGGAAAGCTGAACGTGGCCCAGCTGGTGGTGCTGGCGGCGCGGCTCTACAATCTCCAAAACGGCGGGGACGGCATGGTTCCCGACCTGCCGGACCTGGGTCAGCCCTACCTCCGGTTCTATGACGAGGATGGAAACAAACTCATCTTCTTTACCATGGAGGAAATCCCCGCCTGCAACGCCGTCGGAGAAAGTGTGTACATCGGCGCTGCTTATGAGAGCGACGGGTCCGAACTGCCGGAAACCTGCAAGCTGGAAATCGGCTTTGAGGGCTATAACCATGTCAAAACCTTCCAGGGCGTGAAGGAATCCCACCAAAGCGTACCCGGAACAATGAACCAGGGCTACGTGGGCACGGGCTACCGCTTCGCGGACCCGGACGCGGCCTCCTTTACCATGCTCCCCGGCATACAGTATGTGGAGCAGTACAAGAAAGCCTGGTGGTTCCCCGCCGTCTTCTACCTGGGCAGCGAGGGCGTCATAAACTTCGACGGCGAACTGGTCTACCGGGCCAGCGGCGGGAACAACGGAGATGACAGCGGCTATGACCCGACGGTGCGCTTCTCCAAGGACAACGCCACCCGTTCCCTCTTCGCCTGGCTGGTGGAGCGGACCGCGGGGGAGCTGGAAATCCTCAATGAGACGGTGGACGTCCCCGACGTAAACCCAGATGAAACCCAGGACGCCGCCGCCATCCTCCGGCTCTATCAGGCGGGCGTCCTCACCGGGGTGGACCAGGCCGGGAGCTTCGGCGGGGACAAAGAGCTGACCCGGGCCCAGGCCGCCATCATGCTGGCAAGGGTGCTGGACCCCGCCCTGCGGGTCCGGCTGGGCGGATAAGACCCTCCTGCCCGTAGAGATTTTATCACTTTATACGAAAGGGAATCGAATTATGGCAGAAAAGACCTCCGGCTTCCTGGCGGAATTCAAAACCTTCATCGCCCGGGGGAACGTCATGGACATGGCGGTGGGCGTCATCATCGGCGGAGCGTTTTCCAACATCACCAACTCCCTGATCAACGACATCGTGATGCCGGTGCTGGGCATCTTCACCAGCTCCGTCTCGTTTGCCGAGCTGACGCTGAACATTGGCCCCGCCGTGGTCACCTACGGCAACTTCATCCAGGCGGTCCTGAACTTCCTCATTATGGCCTTTGTAATCTTCTGCCTGGTAAAGGCCCTGAACCGCTTCCACAAGAAGAAGGAAGCCGCTCCCCCGCCCCCGCCGGGCCCCTCCCCCGAGGAGAAGCTGCTGACGGAAATCCGGGACCTGCTGAAGGAGAAATGATGGAGTCCATCCTACGGGAGGGCCTGGAGGCCCTCTCCCTCCCAACGGAGGGAATTCCGGCTCTGCTCCGCTACTGGGAGCTGCTGGCGGAAAAAAACAAGGTCATGAACCTCACCGCCATCACGGACCCCGCCGAGGCGGCAAGGCTCCACTTCCTGGACAGCGCCGCCCTGCTGGCCCTGGCGGACCTCCGGGGGAAAACCGTGGTGGACGTGGGGACCGGGGCGGGCTTCCCGGGCCTTCCCCTGAAAATCCTGGAGCCCTCCATTCAATTGACCCTGCTGGACGCCCAGCGCAAGCGGGTGGACTTCCTCCGGGAGGTCTGCGAAGACCTGGGGCTGGAGGACGTGGAATGCGTCCACGGCCGGGCGGAGGAATTCGCCCAGCAGCGCCGGGAGTCCTTTGACTTCGCGGTGAGCCGGGCGGTGGCGGCCCTGCCGGTACTGACGGAGCTGTGCCTGCCCCTGGTGAAGCCGGGGGGCCAATTCCTGGCCATGAAGTCCGTGGACAGCAATGAGGAGCTGAACGCCGCCGGGCGGGCCGTCAATCTGCTGGGAGGGCGGCTGGAAAAGCCCGCCGATTATAGTATTTCCGGCACAAATGTCCCCCGGCGGCTGGTGATTATGACTAAAATTACCGAAACGCAAAAAAAATACCCCAGAACGTTTGCAAAGATCAAGAAGAATCCGCTATAATAGAAGGTGCGAAATCAGCGTTTGGAAGGGAGGCGCGTTCCATGGCGGGCCAATGCGTTGCCGTGGTCTCCGGCAAGGGGGGCACGGGCAAGACCTCCTTCACCGCCGGGGTGGGCTCCGCCCTGGCGCAGATGGGGCAGAAGGTGCTGTGCGTGGACTGCGACGTGGCCCTGCGGAACCTGGACCTGGCCCTGGGGCTGACGGACAAGGCCATTATGGACTTTACCGACGTGGCCCAGCAGCGCTGTTCCCTGGACGTGGCGGCAGTGGAACACCCGGACATTCCGGGCCTTTTCCTGCTGACGGCCCCCACCCGGAGCCGGGGCCGCCCGGTGACGGAGGAACAGATGGCCGTCATGCTGGACGCCGCCCGGGAACGGTTCGACTACTGCTTCCTGGACGCTCCGGCGGGTCTGGACAGCGGCTTTCAGCTGGCCACCTGCGCGGCGGACCGCTGCGTGGTGGTGGCCACGGCGGACGCCTCCTCCCTGCGGGACGCCCAGCACACGGTGATGGAGCTGAACCGCTTCCCCACCGGGCGGCTGCACCTGACGGTAAACCGGGTGCGGCGGAAAATGCTGCGCAGTATGCACGCCACCATCGACGACGCCATTGACCGGGCGGGCCTGCCCCTCATCGGCGTCATCCCGGAGGACGACGCCCTCCCCCTCTCCCTGAACAAGGGGGTGCCCCTGCTGCTCAGCGGCAGCCAGGGCGCGGCGGCGGCCTACCGGAACATCGCCAAGCGCCTCCAGGGGCAGAAGGTCCCCCTGCTGCGGATACGATAAGACAAGTCTCCGGCGGCCTCCGCCGGTTATGAAGACAGAAAGGAGCATGACATGAACATCGCGCTGATGGCCCACGACAACAAGAAGGAGCTGATGGTCCAATTCTGCACCGCCTACGCCGGGATTCTGGCCCGGCACCAGCTCTACGCCACCAACACCACCGGACACATGATTGCGGATTCCACGGGCCTGGATGTCCACTGCTTCCTGACCTATGCCCACGGCGGCAGCCAGCAGATTGGGGCCCGCATCTCCTACAACGAGTTCGATTTGGTGCTGTTTTTCAACGACCCCGCCAACGAGGAGCGGGCGGAGGACATCTCCTACATCTCCCGTCTCTGCGACCAGAACCGGGTCCCCTTCGCCAGCAACATCGCCACGGCGGAGATGCTGGTCCTGGGCCTGGCCCGGGGCGATCTGGACTGGCGCTTAATCGTCAATCCCTCCACCTCCCGCCCCCTGGCCTGACTTTTCTTGAAAGAAAAGTCAGCAAAAGAACTTTACCTCGCTCTGGCAGTCTGGCGATAAACCAGGCCGGAGCGGCGGCAGCCGGGCCTGTAGGTTTCGGAAAATTTTTAGGTCCTCTTTATTGCGCCCAAAAATGAGGTTCCCAAATACTGGATATTTGGGCGGATGATGAGCGCTCTCGTCCCAAATCACTTTGGGGTGGCGGCGCTCTTTTTCAGCGGCCCCGCCGCCTACCGGCACCACTTCTTACAAGAGAGAAAAGGAGCAGCGTTATGGCAAAACAAACCCCCCGTACCCTCTCCGGCTTCATGGAGCTCCTCCCCGCCCCCCAGCGGCAGATGGAGCGCATTATGGAAATCCTCCGGGAGACTTACAGCCTCTATGGCTTCACCCCCCTGGACACTCCGGTCATCGAGTCCAGCGAGGTGCTGCTTGCCAAGGGCGGCGGCGAGACGGAGAAGCAGATTTACCGCTTCCAGAAGGGGGACGCGGACCTCTCCCTCCGCTTCGACCTGACAGTCCCCCTGGCGAAATACGTGGCCCTGCATTACAACGACCTGACCTTCCCCTTCCGCCGCTTCCAAATCGGCAAGGTCTACCGGGGTGAGCGGGCCCAGCGGGGCCGCTTCCGGGAGTTCTACCAGGCGGACATCGACGTGATTGGGGACGGGAAGCTGTCCATCCTCAACGAGGCGGAGATTCCCGCCATTATCTACAAGACCTTCTCCGCCCTGGGGCTCAAGCGCTTCCGCATCCGGGTGAACAACCGGAAGATCCTCAACGGCTTTTACGCCTCCCTGGACCTCTCGGATAAGGCCGGGGACATCATGCGGACGGTGGACAAGCTGGAGAAGATCGGCCCGGAGAAGGTCCGGGAGATTCTCACCAGCGACCTGGGCGTCCGCCCGGAGAGCGCCCGGGAAATCCTGGACTTCATCGCCATCACCGGAGGCACGGAGGAAATCCTCTCCGCCCTGGAGGCCCGCCGGGGCCGGAACGAGGTCTTTGACCAGGGTCTGGAGGAGCTGAGGACCGTTGTGAAGCACCTGGGCGCCTTCGGCGTTCCGGCGGAGAACTTCGCCGTGGATTTGACCATTGCCCGGGGGCTGGACTACTACACCGGGACGGTGTATGAGACGGTGCTTTTGGACCATCCGGAGATTGGGTCCGTCTGTTCCGGCGGGCGGTATGATAACTTAGCGGAATATTACACAGATAAACAACTTCCTGGAGTGGGAATTTCCATTGGATTGACCCGCCTCTTTTACGTCCTGGGGGAACAGGGGATGCTGAATCCAGAGCTTCCCACCGCTCCGGCGGATGTGCTGATTCTGCCCATGACGGAGGATTTGTCCGCCGCCATTGCCTTCGCCACGGAGCTTCGGGCAAGCGGCATCCGGGCCCAGCTCCACTGTGAGGAAAAGAAGTTCAAGCAGAAGATTTCCTACGCGGACAAGCTGGGGATTCCCTATGTGATTTTCCTCGGCGAGGATGAGATTCAATCCGGCGTGGCGGCCTGCAAGGACATGGCCACCGGGGAGCAGACGAAGCTGGACCCCAAGGCGACGATCTACCGCATCAAGGCGGGGCTGGACGCCCGGAATCAGGGGTTTGTCATCCGGGGATGACGGGGCTTATTCCCGCCCTTCGGGCGGTTGAGTGCAATCCGCAGCTTACTATATAATTATTCCATTTTGTAATAGAAAAGAGGAACCATCATGGTACAAAACCGCACTCACACCTGTGGAGAACTTCGTCTGACCGACGCCGGTAAGCAGGTCAAACTCTCCGGCTGGATGGAAAACATCCGGGAGGTCGGCGCCGAGCTGGCCTTCATCGTCCTCCGGGACTTCTACGGCACCACTCAGATTGTGGCCGAGACCCCGGAGATGGTGGCCCAGTTCAAGGCCGTCAACAAGGAATCCACCATCTCCGTGGAGGGGACCGTCCGGGAGCGGGCCAGCAAAAACCCCAAGCTGCCCACCGGCGATATCGAAGTCGTTCCCACAAAAATGGAGGTCCTGGGCCGCTGCCGCCACAACGAGCTGCCCTTCCAGGTGAACCGCAGCCGGGAGGCCGACGAGGCCCAGCGCCTCAAGTACCGCTATCTGGACCTGCGGAACCCGGAAGTAAAAAGCAACATCGTCCTGCGCTGCCAGGTGGTCTCCGCCATCCGCCAGGCCATGACGGACCACGGCTTTTTGGAAATCACCACGCCGATTTTGACCGCCTCCTCCCCCGAGGGGGCCCGGGACTACCTGGTCCCCGCCCGGAACCACCCCGGAAAGTTCTACGCCCTGCCCCAGGCCCCCCAGCAGTTCAAGCAGCTCCTCATGACCTCCGGCTTTGACCGCTATTTCCAGATTGCCCCCTGCTTCCGGGACGAGGACGCCCGGGCGGACCGCTCCCCCGGCGAGTTCTACCAGCTGGATATGGAAATGGCCTTCGCCACCCAGGAGGACGTGTTCGCCGTTATCGAAGACGTGCTGCCCCCCATCTTTGCCAGGTACGGAACGTATAACCGGGCCAGCTCCGCTCCCTTCCAGCGCATTACCTATCTGGATGCCATGGAGAACTTCGGCACCGACAAGCCGGATCTGCGCATTGACCTGCGGGTGAAGGACGCTCCCGCCGCCCTCTATGACTGCGGCTTCGGGCCCTTCGACACCAGGGAACGGCAGGCCTCCGAGGGCGTTCTTACCATCAAGGCCGTGGTGGTCAGCGATTTCCACGAGACTCGGAAGTTCATCGACAAGACCCTGGCGGAGGTGGAGGTGGTTTCCGGCGGGAAGCCCTACTGGTTCCGCCTGGACGAGAACGGGGAGATTGTGGGTGGCATCGCCAAGTTTGTTCAGCCCCTTAAGGACCGCGTGATCTCCGCCCTGGGCTTGAAGCCCAACGACTTCGTGGCCCTCTCCGCCGGGAAGCTGGGGGCCGCCCAGAAGACCGCCGGCGTGCTGGTGAAGACCCTGGGCGCGGCGGTACCGGGGCATATGGACAAAGAGCAGTACGCCTTCTGCTGGATTGTGGACTTCCCCATGTACGAAATTGGGGAGGAGAGCGGCGAGCTGGAGTTCTGCCACAACCCCTTCTCCATGCCCTCCGGCGGGCTGGAGGTCCTCCAAAAAGCGGAGCGGGGGGAGATCGACCCCCTGAGCATCACCGCCGACCAGTACGATTTGGTCTGCAACGGCGTGGAGCTGAGCTCCGGCGCGGTGCGGAACCACGACCCGGAGATCATGGTGAAGGCCTTTGAGCTGGTGCGGCTGGGCGAGGAGGATGTAAAGGCCAAGTTCCCCGCCATGTACAATGCCTTCACCTACGGCGCGCCGCCTCATGCCGGCATCGCCCCCGGCGTGGACCGGATGGTCATGCTGCTGGCGGGCGAGGACTCCATCCGGGAAATCATCCCCTTCCCCATGAACAAAAACGCCGCGGACGTCATGATGAGCGCCCCCGGCGAGGTGACGGCGAAGCAGCTGGACGAGCTGCACATCGCGCTGGTGAAGGTGGAGGAATAACCCGTGGACCTCCATCAGGAAACCCGGGCCCATCACGCCATGGCGGCAGTGGGCGGCTTTTTCGGCGTCTATGCCCTGCTGACCCGGGGCGGAACCTTCGGCTCCTCCGAAACCTCCAACCTTATCTATCTGGTAGTGTCCGGCCTGGACGGGACCTGGGGTCCCGTCCTAGTCCGGCTGGGGGCCACGGCGTGCTACATAGCCGGTATCGTCCTGGCGGTGCTGCTCCGGCGGGCGGGGAAAACCGCCCTGCTCCGCTGGGCCGCCGTGGGCGCCGACCTTTCCGCCTGCCTGGCGCTGGCCCGGATTCCTGCGGAGACGGACCCCATCCTGGCCCTTTACCCCATGTTCCTCGCCACGGCGGTACAGTGGGTGGCCTATTCCCAGGCGGCGGGATACAACTGCGCCACCATCTTCTCCACCAACAACCTCCGCCAGTTCACCGAAGGGGCCACGGAATACCTCTGCGGCCATGACCCGGAGCAGCTGCGAAAGCTCCGGTTCTACGGCGGGACCCTGCTGTGCTTCCACCTGGGGGCCGCCTGGGGCTGGTGGTGCGTGGGCCGGTGGAGCATTCCGGGGATTTACGGATGCCTGCCCCTGCTGATCCCTCCGGCGGTGTTTTTGAGCCCAAAAACAAGACGGCCCGCCCTCACAGGGCCCCTTGACAACCCACCCAAAACATGATACAGTGTCATTTGTGTCAAAGGCATGAAGGGGAAAAGCCTCCCCCACCCCGGCAAAGAGAGAGGGCGGTTCGGTGTAAGCCCTCCCGGGAGGGGAAACGCTTGGCGCCCCTTTGCCGCGGGGAGGCAATGCCCCGCCGGTCCCCCGCCGTTACCGGGCAGAGCGCCCCCGCAAGGGGGAATTCAGGTGGAACCACGGACTTTTTCAAGTTCGCCCTGAGCCAGCGAAGGCTCGGGGCATTTTATGTTTAAGGAGTGAATCGCAATGGACAACAAGCAGAAATCCATGGAAAAAATCGTCGCCCTCTGCAAGGGCCGGGGCTTCGTCTTCCCCGGCAGCGAAATTTACGGCGGCCTTGCCAACAGCTGGGACTACGGCCCCTTGGGCGTGGAGCTCAAGAACAACGTAAAGCGGGCCTGGTGGAAAAAATTCGTCCAGGAAAACCCCTACAACGTGGGTCTGGACGCCGCCATCCTCATGAATCCCCAGGTCTGGGTGGCCTCCGGCCACGTCTCCACCTTCAACGACCCCCTCATCGACTGCAAGGCCTGCAAAATGCGCCACCGGGCCGACAAGCTGGTGGAGGGCTTCGTCCAGGAAAACGGCCTGGACGTGAACGTGGAGGCCATGAGCCAGGAGGATTTGGTGGCCTTCATCCGGGAAAAGCAGGTCCCCTGCCCCGGCTGCGGCAAGCACGACTTCACCGACATCCGCCGCTTTAACCTCATGTTCAAAACCCACCAGGGCGTCACCGAGGATTCCGCCAACGAGGTCTACCTCCGGCCCGAGACCGCCCAGGGCATTTTTGTCAACTTCCCCGCCATCCAGCGGACCACCCGGCGGAAGCTCCCCTTCGGCGTGTGCCAGGTGGGCAAGAGCTTCCGCAACGAGATTACCCCGGGCAACTTCATCTTCCGCATCCGGGAGTTTGAGCAGATGGAGCTGGAGTTCTTCTGCAAGCCGGACACGGACCTGGAGTGGTTCCAGTACTGGCGGACCTACTGCCACGACTGGCTGATTGGCCTGAACGTGAAGGAGGAAAACCTCCGCCTCCGGGACCACGAGCCCGAGGAGCTGGCCTTCTACTCCAAGGCCACCACGGACTTCGAATACCTCTTCCCCTTCGGCTGGGGCGAGCTGTGGGGCGTGGCGGACCGCACCGACTACGACCTGGGCCAGCACCAGAAGCACTCCGGCCAGGACCTCACGTACTTCGACCAGGAGAAGAACGAGCACTATATCCCCTACGTCATCGAGCCGTCTCTCGGCGCGGACCGGATGACCCTGGCCCTGCTGGTGGAGGCCTATGACGAGGAAGTGGTGGACGAGGCCAAGAACGACGTGCGCACCGTCATGCGCTTCCATCCCGCCATCGCCCCCTTCAAGGCGGCCGTCCTGCCCCTTTCCAAGAAGCTCAGCGCCAAGGCCCAGGAGATTCAGCAGGAGCTCTCCAAGGACTGGATGGTGGACTTCGACGAGACCGGCTCCATCGGCAAGCGCTATCGCCGGGAGGACGAAATCGGCACCCCCTACTGCGTCACCGTGGACTTCGACACCGTGGGCGACGGGGAAAAAGCCGGGGACAACTGCGTCACCGTCCGGGAGCGGGATTCCATGGCCCAGGTCCGCATTCCCATCAGCGAGCTGAAGGCCTACCTCACCGAGAAGCTGGCGTATTAAGCCCCTGTGTTTTCACCCGGGGACCGGGCTTGGTCCCGGCCCCTCAACCCACCACGAAACCATCAGACCAGCGGGCGGGCGCGAAGGCCCGCCCCTACTTTTACTATGAAACGACATACGCTCTCTAAAAAACAAAAAGGCCCCCTGGGGCCCCTCTGGCTTCGGTGCGTCCTCTTCGCCGCCGCCGGGCTCTGCATGGGGCTGGCGGTTGCCGGGGCCATGCAGTGGATTTCCACCGGCACCCTCCCCGGCGTGGCGGAGTGGGCCCTGGACTACCCCGGCCATCTGCTGATGACCGCCCTGCTCTGGGCCGCGCCCGTCTGGGTCCTGGGGTCCCTGACGGGGCGGCTGTGGCTGGCCGCCCTGCCGGCGGGGGCCCTGGGGCTGCTTCTGGCGTTGGTGGACTACTTCAAAAACGCCATCAACGGAACGCCTCTGGAGCTGGCGGACTTCGGCCTTGCGAAGCAGGCGGGAAACGTGGCGGGCCTGGCGGGGGATTTGACGCCGCCGGAGGACTTCTATCCGGCGGCGGCGGGTCTTTTGTTCTGCGTTCTCCTTCTGCTGCTGACCCGGCGGCTCACCGCCCTGGAGGGGACGGCCCGGGGACGGTGCTGCCTTTGCTCTTTGACCCTGGCGGGGATTCTCCTCACCGGCACCGGGACCCGGGCCGTGGGGAGCTGGCTGGGGGTGGATTTTTACACCCGCATGGACCCGGCGGAGAACCACAGCCTCCACGGCCTGACCCTCAGCCTCTGGCGGGACGCGTTTCCCCAGCCCAAGACGGCGCCGGAGGGGTATGATGAGGACTTCATGCTGGACGTGCTGGCGCGCATTGACCAGCTCACCGCCCCCCGGCAGGAGCCGGAGGCCAGGCCGAACGTCCTCTTTATCCTCTCCGAATCCTTCTATGACCTGACCCGCCTCCCGGTTCTCCAATACGAGGGGGACCCCCTGGAGAACTTCCACGCCCTGGAGGCGGAGAGCGTCAGCGGGACCTTCCACAGCCATTACCTGGGCTATGGCACCGGGTATCTGGAGATTCCCATGCTCTATGGGCTGAACGCCCTGGACCTGCCGCCGGGGACGAACATCTGCTTCCAGGACGAGGCGGTTTATGAGCGCTTTGACGCCCTGGCGGAGCAGTTCACGAAATCCGGCGATTACACCGCTGAAATGCTCCACGCTTATGATAACACATTGTATAACCGGACGGTGACCTATCCCCTGCTGGGCTTCAACGATTTGTATTTTTCCGACGATATTCAACAAATGGGCATTGAGCGGGCGGACGGGGCCTACGGCGGGTTCTACATGCGGGACGGCTACTTCTTCCAGGGGATGCTGGAACGGATGAAGGCGGTGAACGAGAGCGGGAAGCGGGCCTTCCTTTTCGGCATCACCATGGAGAACCACCAGCCCTTCGAGCCTCAGAAATTCAACTATGAATGCCAGATTCCCCTGGTCGCCCCGGACTTCACCCCCGCCCAGCGGGACATCATCCGGGTGATGCTGGAGGGGATAACCCGGGCGGACCAGGCATTGGGTGAGCTGACGGCGGCCCTGCGGGAGAGTGAGGAGCCCACGATTGTGGTCTTTTTCGGGGACCACCGGCCCAATTTGTTCATGCCCGGCGGGGACACGGTGTATACGCTCCTGGGCCTGTGCCCGGAGAACGACACGCTGAACTGGAGGTCGGAGCAGATCAACGACCTGTACTCCACGGACTACCTGATTTGGGCCAACGACCCGGCGCTGCTGGGGGATTTGGCCGGAAGCCGGAGGGACAGCAGCATCACCGCCCTGGGGCCCCAGCTGCTGGAGCTGACGGGGCGGCCCGTCAGCCGGTACTGGGCCCTGCTGGAGAAGGTCGGCGAGGTCTGTTTGACCCAGACGGACCTCTATTTTGTGGACGGAGAGGGAAAGGCCAGCTTCTCCCGGGAGGAGGCGGACCTCTCCCCCGAGGCCCTGGAGCTGCTGGAGCTCCGGGACGCGGTGGTGTACGACGCGGTGTATGGAAAGCGGTACATTACGGAAGAGATGAATCTGCCCCCGGGGACATGAGGAAAAGGGAAGAAGGGCGGACCCATGGGTCCGCCCTTCTTCTTTATTCTTCCCACTATCAAACATGCTCAGAAAAACATCCCCATAAACCCGTCGGGGCGCTCCTGGGCCTGGTTCCAAATCTCATAGAACAGCCCTGGGGAAATCTCCTGGGTGGAGAAGTCCCCCTCCGTCTCCGCCTCCGGGGGCTGGAGGTCCCGGAGGTCCTCCGGGAAGGGCAGCTGCCGCAGGGCCCCCTCGTTTCCCCGCTCCCCGCCGTAAGAAAAGGTAATCCCGTTCCGGTAGAACTCCACCCGGCGGGTCTCCCGGCGCTCTTCGTCCATTTCGGAATAAATGAGATAGGGCTCGTCCTCCTCCTGGTGGGTCCACTCGGCCAGCAGATAGCGCATCCCGTCACCTCCTGAAAAACGCTTCAATCTCCCCCCGTCCCGCCTGGACGCTGCCTTGGGCAAAGCCGTTCCGGCCTCCGCCCCGGCCATGGAGGGTTTCGTTCAGCTCCTTCACCAGGGGGGCGATATCCCCCCCGTCTCCCCGGACCAGGGCGTAGCTCCACTTCGCCCCCTCGCCGGAGAACACCGCCGCCAGTCCGCCGCAGGACTTCCCCACCGCGTCCGCCAGGCGGCGGAGACTGTCCGGGCGCATGGGGGACTGGAACAGCACCACGTCCCCCCGCCCCGCCTGCTCGGCGGCCAGGGCGGCGAAGGCCGTCTGCTCTAAGTCCGCCATACGCTCCTTGGCGGCGGAGAGCTCTTCTTCCAGCCGCTCCACCGCCCCCTGAATCTCCAGGGGCTTTACGCTGAGCCGCCGGCTCACGGCCCGGGCCTGGTCATAGGTTCCGGAGAGATACCGCAAAGCCCGGGCCCCGCAGAGGATTTCCATGCGGACCCCCTCCCGGAACTTCTGGCAGGAGAGGACCTTAATCAGGCCCGCCTGCCCCGCCCGCTCCACATGGGTGCCGCAGCAGGCGCAGCGGTCCGCCTCCGGGAACTCCACAATGCGGACCTGTCCGGTGAGCTCCTTCTTGCTCCGGTAGTCCAGAGCCGCCAGCTCCTGAGGAGAGGGGTAGAAAATTTCGGTTTCCCGGTCCGCCCATATGGCCTCGTTCGCCAGGCGCTCCGCCTCCAGGGCCTGTTCCCAGGTGATGTCCGCGTTGTAGTCGATGGTGACGGCCTCCGCCCCCAGGTGGAAGCCCACGTTGTCGCAGTCATACAGCCGGCAGAGGATGCCGCTGAGGATGTGCTCCCCGGAGTGCTGCTGCATGTGGTCAAAGCGGCGGGCCCAGTCCAAAATCCCGGTGACCACCGCGCCGGGTTCCACGGAAGCGGCGCAGGTGTGAACCACCGCGCCGTTTTTTTCATGGACGCCGGTGACGGCGATTTCCCCTCCGGCGGTTTTCAAAACGCCGTGGTCGGCGGGCTGTCCGCCCCCCTCGGGGTAGAAGGCCGTCTGGTCCAGGACCACCTTCCAGGCCTCACCGGCGGACTCGCAGGAGAGGACCGTGGCGGGGAACTCCCGGAGATAGGGGTCCTGATAGTAGAGCTTTTGGGTTTCCATGTTCACATTCGCCTTTCTTTATAGCATCGTGTCCGTGACGGCCCTCCACACTGTCTCCGCCGGGAGAATCAGGAACGCCGCCGGAACCTGGGCGGCGTATCCCTGTCAGAGGGCGGGCCTCAAGGTCCCCTCCTCCGTCCGCTCCAAAAGGCCCAGCTCCAGCTTCCACCGGAGCACCCGGAGACAGGCCGCGTCCACGGCCTCCTCCTCCAGCGCGCCGTCCCTCACGGCCTGGATGACCCGGGGAATCTGGGTCCGGTAATCCGTGGTGACCACCAGGTCGTTCCCGGCCTGGATGGACATCACCGCCACGTCCCCCTCCGCCGCGTAGGCCTTCACCGCGTCCATGGCCAAATCGTCCGTCATGACCACGCCGTCAAAGCCCAGGTCCTCCCGGAGAATCCGGTGGACCTCCGGGGACAGCGACGCGGGGAGATTCGGGTCCATGCAGTTTACGATGTTGTGGCTCACCAGCACGGCGGGCCGGAGGCGGCGGAGCTCACCGGAGGGCCAGACCGTCTCCTCCACAGCGATACCCGCCTGAAAGGGGAGAAAATCCTGCTCCAGAAACTTCTCCATAGACCGTTCATCCACGGCCACGCCGGTGTGAGTATCTTTGTTGTTCCCATAGCCGGGGAAGTGCTTCAAGACGCTGCCCAGGCCATAGAAGGACTGGGCCTCCGTCACCCGGGCGGTATAATCCGCAGTCTCCTCCGCGTCCATGCCGGTGGTCCGATCATAGATGAAGTCGCCGGAGTTGGTGGACACGTCCGCCACCGGAGCCAGGTTCACATTGAAACCCAAGCTCTTCAGAAGGATGGACTTCTCCCGGGTCTCTCGGAGCAGAGCGTCCAAGCCCTGCTTCCAGAGCTTGCCGGGGCTGGAGAACTTTTTGCTCCGCAAATGGGGGTTGGAGCTGACCCGGACCACGGTTCCCCCCTCCTCGTCCACGCCGATGAGCAGGGGAAGCTCCGCCGCCGCCTGATAGGAAGCGATGGTCTGGATAAGCTCGCTGGCCGTCTTATTCTGGGTGTCCCGGCCAAAGAGGAGATAGCCCCCCAGGTGATAGGTCATCACGTCCTCCACGGCGTTTTCCGCCGGAACCCGGACGAAAAAGAGCTGTCCCGCCTTCTCCTCCAGGGTCATGTCCTCCAAAAGGGCCAGCAGCGCGGCCTCCTCAGGGTCCTCCGGGGGTTCCGGCTCCTGTGGCTCCTCCGGCGGGGCCTCCGGGGCCTCCGCCGGGGGGATGTCCGGCTCCTCCGGGGGCGGGGGCACCGTCTTCCCGCCGCAGCCGGTGAGGAGGAGCATGAAGAGCAGGGCGGCACACAGCAGCTTTTTCATGTCAAAGCCTCCACTTCCGCCAGCCACACGGCGGCCTGCGCGTCGCTGGGCATCCGCCTCGTCGGAAGAAATTCCGCTCTGCTCCGTCCCCGCCTTCCGGCGAGGACTCCGCACGCTCCATTCCTTCCTCCTCTCCCCACTCGAACCGCTTCGCTGGGTTCGAGCCGGGGCCCCTTATGGGCGACTGGCTTCTCATTTTTTCTCATTTCAGCGCCTCCGCTTCCGCCAGCCACACGGCGGCCTGCGCGTCGCTGGGCATCCGCCTCGTCGGAAGAAATTCCGCTCTGCTCCGTCCCCGCCTTCCGGCGAGGACTCCGCACGCTCCATTCCTTCCTCCTCTCCCCACTCGAACCGCTTCGCTGGGTTCGAGCGGGGGCCCCTTATGGGCGACTGGCTTCTCATTTTCTCTCATTTCAGCGCCTCCACTTCCGCCAGCCACACGGCGGCCTGCGCGTCGCTGGGCATCCGCCAGTCGCCACGGGGGGACAGGGACACGGTGCCGATCTTCGGCCCGTCGGGAAGGCAGTTCCGCTTGAACTGCTGGGTGAAGAAGCGGCGGTAGAAGGACTTCAGCCATTTCAGGATGACCTCCCGGCTGTACTTCCGCCCCAGGGCGTGCTGGGCCAGGCGGAAGACCTTCCCCGGGGCAAAGCCCCAGCGGATGATATAATACAGGAAAAAGTCGTGGAGCTCATAGGGCCCCACCAGGTCCTCCGTCCGCTGGGAGATTTCCCCCTTTACGGCGGGCAGAAGCTCCGGGGAGACGGGAGTGTCCAGAATGTCCTCCAGCACGTCGTGGAGCTCCGGCTCCTCCCCGTCCCGGGAGAGGTAGCCCACCAAATGCCGCACCAGGGTCTTGGGGATGGAGGCGTTGACCCCGTACATGCTCATGTGATCCCCGTTGTAGGTGCACCAGCCCAGGGCCAGCTCGCTGAGGTCCCCGGTGCCGATGACCAAGCCGCCGTGCTCATTGGCGATGTCCATGAGCACCTGGGTCCGCTCCCGGGCCTGGGCGTTTTCATAGGTGACGGAATGGTCCTCCGGGTCGTGGCCGATGTCCCGGAAGTGGCTGCGGACGCTCTGGGAGATGTCCACGGTCCGCAGGGCGGCCCCCATCTGCTCCGCCAGGAGGACGGCGTTGTTCCGCGTCCGGTCCGTGGTGCCGAAGCAGGGCATGGTAACGGCGATGATGTCCGACAGGGGCCGGTCCATCATCTTCATGGCAAGGCCGGTAATCAGCACCGCCAGGGTGGAATCCAGCCCGCCGGAGAGGCCCACCACGGCGCACTTCGCCCCGGTGTGCTCCAAGCGCCGCCTAAGGCCCAGGGAGGCCAGGAGGAGGATTTCCCGGCACCGCTCGTCCCGGTCCTCCTTCCCCTCGGGGACGAAGGGCATGGGGGAGACGTGGCGGGTGAGCTTGGTTTTGCCCTCCGTCAGGGTGAAGGTCTCCCCGCACCCCTCGTTTCCGGAGCCCTCCCCCAGGGACTGGGTCCGCCGACGCTCGCAGGCCAGGCGCTGAACGTCGATTTCCGACACCAGCAGCCCCCCCTCAAAGCGGCGCTCCGCAAGCAGGGCCCCGTTTTCCGCGATCATCTGGTGGGCCCCAAAGACCAGATCCGAGGTGGACTCCCCCGCCCCGGCGCTGGCGTAGACATAGCCGCAGAGGAGCTTGGCGCTCTGCATGGTCACCAGCTGGCGGCGGTAGGCGTCCTTGCCCACCACGTCGTTGCTGGCGGAGAGGTTGCCGATGATGGCGGCCCCGTCCTTGGCCATCCGGACGGAGGGGGAGTCCGGGGACCAGAGGTCCTCGCAGATCTCAAAGCCCAGCACCAGGCCCGGCACGTTTTCGCACCGGAAGACCTGGCCCGCCCCGAAGGGGACGAACTCCTGGCCCAGCAGGGGCAGGCTCTCCGCCTCCGCCGGGGCCGGGGCGAACCAGCGCTTTTCGTAAAACTCGCCGTAATTGGGCAGATGGGTCTTGGGAACCACGCCCAGAATCCTCCCTTTTTGTATTATAACAGCGCAATTATACAATTCGTTATGGACTCGCAGGGGCATTCCCACCGCCGCCACCACTTCCAGGTTCCGCGTGGCCTCCAGCACGGTTTTCAATCCCTCCTCCGCCTCCCGCAGGAGGGCCTCCTGATAGAAGAGATCGCCGCAGGTGTAGCCCGTCAGCCCCAGCTCCGGCAGGACCAGGACCTTGACCCCCGCCTTCTCGGCGGAGCGCATCATTTGAAAGCTCTGTTCGGCGTTGTAGGCGCAGTCCGCCAGGCGCAGCTTGGGCGCGCCGCAGGCCACGGAGATGAATCCGTCCTTCATACTTTGAACCTCCCGTATGGAATTGTTGACGGATCTATTTTATACTGTTTGTCCGGGTTTAGCAAGGGGGGACAAAAAAGCGGGACGGCCTTGCGCCGTCCCGCCGTTTATGAAAGCAAAGCCGCCCCCCCCTCACCGGGAGGCAAAGATATCCGCCGCCAGCAGGCCCTTGATCAGGTTGGACACCCGCCCGCAGGCGGAGGCCTGATCGTAAATCGGGGAGAGGTCCTTGTATTTGGGACTCCCGTCGAAATTCCGCTCCCAGGACAGCTCCGTGCCCCATTTTTTCAGGGAAAAGGCCCACTGGTCCAGGTGGTTCAAGGGATTTCCCGACCACTGGCTGCCGCCGCTCAGCAGCGTCTCCCGCATGTCTTTCGACAGCGGAAACGGATTCTCTTTATCCCCCAAAGGCACAAAATGGAAATCTACCCGCGTCCAGGTATAATCCGTGTCGCTGACGGCCCCCATGGCGTTCAGCTCGTGCATCAGGTCCATCCACTCCATCTTGGAAATGGAATTGGGATTGCTTTTCAGCCGCTGCAAGGTCTTCTTCGCCCCGTCGGTGAGCTTGGAGACGATCTTCTGGTTTTCACCGGAAAGAAGGTCCGTAAAGTCCACCGAGGGCCCGTCCGGGTTTACTCCCGCGGGCTTGTACTTTCCCCATTCCGAGGTGGGAATTCCGGTGTTATTGACAATGTATTTGACTCCAGCATCCATGTTCCGTCCTCTCCTTCCGCCTTAAATCCAGCCCCGGGCCATAGCCTCGGCTCCGGTGATGAAATCCGGGTGATCTTCCTCCCGAAAGTCCTTTGCCCAGGAGAGGATATCCTCCAGACTGCGGAAGCCCACCATGGGGGCCTCGTCAAAGCCGTGAAGCCACGCGGCTTTGGAATCCGGGTCCGCAGAAGTCTCCACAATTCCGGCTTTCATATCGATGGCGATCAGCGTGGTGCCCTCGGCACAGCGCAGACCCTTTTCGCTGAGGATGCCCAGCTCCTTCATGGCGTCCAGCGCGTCGTAGATTTCAAAGGCGGACAGGTCCCCGGCGTAACGCTCCCGGAGAAACGCCAGGTTCTCCTCCGTCCAGCCCTGGGAATCCGGCAGGGCGGCCTCCGGCTGTCCGGCCTTCCAGGCCCGGTAATCCTCCATGAACTGCATGTAGACGGAGTCCAGCATCTGGCCCGGCGGCAGCTCCCGCATCTTTTGCCTCTGGCGCTCCACATCCAGATACTTGGCGAAGGCCGTTTTCCCTCCAGCCCTTCCCGTCCCGTCATGGGGCGCGGCGCTCCGGTCCGCCCCCCCTGCCCGGTTCACAAAAGCCAAATCATATCCTTGCAGCCTCATTTTTTGCGCGTCTCCTTTTTTCGTACTCCTTTACCATAAATTTGTATTCCTTTACGAATAGTTCATCGGCAGAAATTTCCCTTTTGATAAGAGATTTTGCTTTGCGAAAACGAAAAACGGGCCGCAGAGCGGCCCGTCTTCCGTGTGTGTTTATTTTAGGAGGGAGAAAACGCATCGGGCTGGGAGTACCCTTTGCTGATTCTTACTGTACCCAAAACTTTTTGCAAAATTATGAGATTCCTGTAAACAGTTTATGAATGTTGGATCCTCACTTGAATTTCCGGCTCTCCGCCACGGCCATTTCGTCGCAGCGGTTGTTGAATTCGTTCTCCGCGTGGCCCTTCACCCAGTGGTAGCGCAGGGTGTGAGTCTCCGCCAGGTCCAGCAGGCGGCCCCAGAGGTCCGGGTTCAGGGCGGGCTTTTTGTCGCCTTTCACCCAGCCCCTGGCCCGCCAGCCCTTGGCCCAGCCCTTGCTGAGCCCGTCGATGACATATTTGCTGTCGGACCACAGCTCTACCACGCAGGGCTCCCGCAGGGCCTCCAGGGCGGTGATGACGGCGGTAAGCTCCATGCGGTTGTTGGTGGTCTGGGCCTCGCCGCCGGAGAGCTCCTTTTTGTGCTCCCCGTACATCAAAATGGCCCCCCAGCCCCCGGGGCCGGGGTTCCCGGAGCAGGCCCCGTCGGTGTAGATCGTGACGGTTTTCATAGCGCTTACACCGTCTCCTCAGAAGAGGGCGCCTCTCCGGAAGCGGGCGCTTCCTCCCGGTCCGCCAGGGCCATGGAAATCACCCGGTCCCCTTCTTCCTTGAACCGCATGACGATCACTCCCTGGGTGGAGCGGCCGCACTGCTTGATGGCCTCCACCGGCGTGCGGATTAGGATGCCCGCCTCCGTCACCAGCAGCAGATCCTCGGACCCGTCCACCACCTTGATGCCGACCACCTGCCCGGTTTTCTCCGTCAGCATATAGTTCTTGATGCCGTAGGCGTTCCGCTTTGTAATCCGGTACTCCTCCACCGGCGTCCGCTTGCCGTAGCCCTTTTCCGTGATGGTGAGGACGGCCTTGCCGCTTTGGGCCCGGGCGGCGCCCACCACGTAGTCCCCTTCCCGGAGCTTAATGCCAAGCACGCCCACGGCGGCCCGGCCCATGGGGCGCACGTCGTCCTCGTGGAAGCAGACGGCCATCCCGTCGTGGGTGGCGATGAGGATATTCTGCTCCCCGTCCGTCTCCCGGACGGTAATGAGCCGGTCGTCCTCCGTCATGCTCAGGGCCCGGATGCCGTTGTTGCGGAGGTTTTTCAGGCTGCCCGCCGGCAGGCGCTTCACCACGCCGTTCCGGGTGACCATGAAGAGGAAGCGGCCGTCGTCCTCAATGGACCGGGTATGGACCATGGCCTGGACCTTCTCCCCCTGCTCCACCTGGAGGATGTTGACAATGTTGGTTCCCTTGGCGGTTTTGCCGGAGACGGGAATCTGGTAGCCCTTCTTCCGGTAGACCTTTCCGGTGTCCGTGAAGAAGAGGATATAGTCGTGGGTGGAGGCGGTGAACACGTCCGCCACCGCGTCCTCCTCCCGGGTGGTGATGCCCTTCTTGCCCATGCCGCCCTTGGACTGGGCGGCGTACTCGCTGACGGGGGTCCGCTTGATATACCCCGCCTGGGTCAGGGTGAAGACGCACTGCTCTTCCTCAATCAGGTCCTCGATGTCGATTTCGTCCTCCACGTCCTGGATTTCCGTCATTCGTTCGTCGCCGTACTTCCCGGCGATGGCGGTGAGCTCCTCTTTCAGAATCTGGCGGACCAGGGTCTCGTCGGAGAGGATTTTCTGGAAGTAGGCAATGCGCTCTTCCAGCTCCTTGTACTCGTTTTCCAGCTTCTCCCGGTTTAAGCCCTGGAGGGAGATCATCCGCATGTCGCAGATGGCCTGGGCCTGTACGTCGTCCAGGCCGAAGCGGGTCATGAGGTTTTCTTTGGCGTTGTCATAGCTGCTGCGGATGACCTTGATAACCTCGTCAATGTGGTCCTGGGCAATCAGCAATCCCTCCAGCAGGTGGGCCCGCTCCTGGGCCTTTTTCAGGTCGAACCGGGTGCGGCGGATGATAACCTGCTCCTGGTGCTGGATGTACTCGTCCAGGATGTGCCGCAGGGACAAAATCTTCGGCTGGAGCTTGCCGTTCACCTCCACCAGGGCCAGCATGTTGATGGCGAAGGTGGTCTGGAGCTGGGTCTGGGCGAAGAGGCGGTTTAAGACCACCTGGGGGTTGGCGTCCCGCTTCAGCTCAATGACAATGCGCATACCGTTGCGGTCGGACTCGTCCTGGATGTTGGAAATGCCCTCCAGCCGCTTGTCCTCCACCTGGTCCGCCATGTTTTTAATCAGCATCCGCTTGTTGACCTGATAGGGGATTTCCGTAATGATGATGCGGGTCCGGTTCTGGCCGAACTCCTCGAACTCGTGCCTCGCCCGGATGGTCACCCGGCCCCGGCCGGTGGCGTAGGCCGCCCGGATGCCGGAGCGGCCCATGATGATGCCCTTGGTGGGGAAGTCCGGGCCCTCCATGTGCTGCATCAAATCCGTCAGCGTGGCCTCGGGGTCGTCCAGCACATGGATAACGGCCCCGATAACCTCCCGGAGGTTGTGGGGCGGGATGTTGGTGGCCATGCCCACGGCGATGCCGGAGGAGCCGTTCACCAGGAGGTTCGGGAACCGGGAGGGCAGGACCTTGGGCTCCTTCCGGGTTTCGTCGAAGTTGGGGTCCCAGTCCACGGTGTCCTTTTCGATTTCCCGCAGCATTTCATCGGACATGCGGGCCAGGCGGGCCTCCGTGTAACGGTAGGCCGCCGGGGGGTCGCCGTCTACGGAGCCGAAGTTGCCGTGTCCGTCAATGAGCATATAGCGCATGGAAAAGTCCTGGGCCAGGCGGACCAGGGCGTCGTAAACCGACTGGTCGCCGTGGGGGTGGTAGCGGCCCAGCACGTCGCCCACGGCGGTGGCGCACTTGCGGAAGGGCTTGTCGTGGGTGAGGTTATCCTCGTACATGGCGTAGAGGATGCGGCGGTGGACGGGCTTGAGGCCGTCCCGCACGTCCGGCAGGGCCCTGCCCACAATCACGCTCATGGCGTAGTCGATATAGGATTTCTCCATCTCCGGGACCAGGGGGGACTCCACGATCTTCTGGTCCGGAAAGCGGATTTCCTCGGGGTCGTATTGGGGTTTCTTACTCATCTGCTGTTACCCAGCCTTTCCTTAAATCAGCTCTCATACACAAGGTGGCACGAATCCAATCCGCAGTCGGCCTCCTCAGCCAAACGAACATCCGCCGCCTGGAGATTGTACCACGCAATATCAACCGGGTCGGGATAGCCGGAGGCGTATTCTGACGCGGGGATTTCTATATTCTCTCTTGTCTCAATCTCAAAGACATAGGTCTCTCCCTCCTCAAGCTGCTCCGTAAATTTTCCGGCGCACATGATAAAGGGCGTGCTTTGAAACAATTCAACCACCGCCAGCGGCGACGCTTCACCCTCAAGAATCAGGGCCCGTACCGTGGCCGTAAAGCTGCCCTTCAGGGTCACCGTCATCGGTTCGGTTCCGTCCCGCAGCTCCTGGAGTTCCGCCTGTGTCTCTTGAAGTTCTTCCTGGAGGGCGTCCCGCTCGGCACAAGCCGCGTCGTATTCTTCTTTCGAGACGCCGCCGCAGCCTGTCAGCAGCAGGGCCAGGAGCAAAACCACACATGCGATTCGTTTCATGTCCGCCTCCTCAGTAATCCAGGTTGACGACATATTTGGCGTTCTTCTCAATGAACTCCTTCCGGGGCTCCACCTTCTCGCCCATGAGGATTGTGAAGGTCTCGTCGGCCTTGACGGCGTCGTCCAGGGTAATCCGCCGCAGGGTCCGGGTGGCGGGGTCCATGGTGGTCTCCCACAGCTCGTGGGGGTTCATCTCGCCAAGGCCCTTGAAGCGGCTGATTTCCACCTTGGCGCCCGGATTCCCTGCCCGGAGCTCGGCGGAAACGCGCTCCCGTTCCGGTTCGTCATAGGCGACCCGTGTGGTCTTTCCCCGGGTGAGCTTAAAGAGGGGCGGCACGGCGGAATAGACGTAGCCCTGCTCAATGAGGGGGCGCATAAAGCGGAAGAAGAAGGTCAGAAGCAATGTCCGGATATGGCTTCCGTCCACGTCGGCATCCGCCATAATGATGACTTTATGATACCGGAGCTTATTGGCGTCGAACTCCTCCCCGATGCCCGCCCCCAGGGCGGTGATGACGGGCTGGAGCTTGTCGTTTCCATAGACCTTGTCCGCCCGGGCCTTCTCCACGTTCAGCATCTTTCCCCAAAGGGGCAGAATGGCCTGAAAGCGGGAGTCCCGCCCCTGGGTGGCGGAGCCTCCGGCGGAGTCGCCCTCGACGATATAGAGCTCGGTCAGCTCCGGGTTATTCTCGTTGCAGTCCCGGAGCTTGTCGGGCATGGCCGCGCCCCCCAGGGCGGTCTTGCGGCGGATGGATTCCCGGGCCTTCTTGGCGGCCTCCCTGGCCCGGGAGGCGGTGAGGGCCTTGTCCAGAATCATCCTTCCCACCTGGGGGTTCTCCTCTAGGAAGGTGTCCAGCTTCTCCGCCACGATGTTGTTTACCAAAGTGCGGATTTCGCTGTTTCCAAGCTTGGCCTTGGTCTGCCCCTCAAACTGGGCGTCGGTGAGCTTCACGGAAATGACGCAGGTAAGGCCCTCCCGGCAGTCCTCGCCGGAGACCTTCTCGTCGTCCTTGAGCATCTTGATTTTTTTGCCGTAGCTGTTCAGCACGGTGGTCAATGCCCGCTTGAAACCCTCCTCGTGCATGCCCCCCTCCGGGGTGTGGACGTTGTTGGCGAAGGAGAGGATGGTTTCGCTGTAGCCGTCGTTGTACTGTAAGGCTACCTCGGCAATGGAATCCTCCCGCTGGCCGGACATGTAAATGACCCCGGGGTGGAGGGCGTCCTTGCTCTTGTTGAGCCAGGTGACAAACTCCCGGATGCCCCCCTCATAGCACATGGAGTCCCGCTGTTCCTTGCCGGGGCGGAGGTCCACGGTGTTGATGCGCAATCCCGCGTTTAAGAAGGCCTCCTCCCGCATGCGGGTGTGGAGGATGTCGTAGCTGTAAACCGTATCCTCGAACATCTCCGGGTCCGGCTTGAAGGTGACGGTGGTGCCGGTATGGTCCGTTTTGCCCACGATTTTCATCTCCTGGGTAATATGGCCCCGGGAGAATTTCATCTCGTAGATCTCGCCGTTTTTGTGGACCTGGACCGTCAGCCACTCGGAAAGGGCGTTGACCACCGACGCGCCCACGCCGTGGAGGCCGCCGGAGACCTTATAGCCCCCGCCGCCGAACTTGCCTCCCGCGTGGAGGATGGTATAGACCACCTCCAGGGCGGGCTTTCCGGTCTGGGCCTGGATGTCCACGGGGATGCCCCGGCCGTTGTCCACCACGGTGATGGTGTCCCCGGGGTTAATCTGGACCAGGATTTCCGTGCAGAAGCCCGCCAGAGCCTCGTCAATGGCGTTGTCCACGATCTCATAGACCAGGTGATGGAGGCCCGAAGCGGAGGTGGAGCCGATATACATGCCGGGCCGCTTCCGCACGGCCTCCAGGCCCTCCAGAACCTGGATTTCCGAGGCGTCGTACTCGTTGGACGCATCGACCGCGGTGGAATTTAAGATTTCATTGTCTGCCATATACTTCTCCTTTGCTGTTCTTTTTCTTATAAGAAAAAGAACCAAAAAGAATTTTATCCCGCTCTGCGGTGCGGTGTTTGTCTTGCCCTGTCACACGGCAACGGAGAGCTGCTTTACGGAACTTATTTTTTAGAGCGGAAAAAGCCGGGCTGGAAACACCCCTTTGTGGGGCCTGACCCCCTGGTCAGGCCATTTTTCCGGCCATCTCCCATGGCCCGGTCACAGGACCAGTCCCCCAGGGCCGGACAGGCAGGATTTTCCTCCAGCCCGCCTTTCCCCGCTCCCGGTAAACGTTTGGAATACTTTCCTTCAAAGCCGCATAGGCTGTCCCATCACTCCAGCTTCCCGCTCTCCGCCCGCTTCCGCAGGGCTCCGGGGCTCAGGGGGCTCAGATATACAATCTGTTCGTGATACGGATGGTCGCAGACCACGAAGGACCGGGGCAAATCCCCGGAGATATCCAGCACCACGCCTTCTTTTTCGGCGGCGGCGAGATAGTCCCGGGTCCGCTTCTCATAGCTGCATTTGTCCAGATCGAAAATTCCTATAATCCGGCGCTGGGGAATGATTTCGTTTTGCCCTAAGTGCAGATACATGGCCCGTTTCCCCCTTTTTATAGAATTTTTCCCTGTTCCACGTGAAACACCCTGCCCCCAAGCAGGCTGGGCAGTCTATCCTCCTCGCAGCAGGTGATGCGCCGCGTGGCGGCGCGGCGATTTCATACGCGCTCACGCGCGGCTCCTTCGCCTCCGCTCAGTCGCGTGTTCATCACACGATGACCCCCTGTTCCACATGAAACACCTTTCCTCCCAGAAGACTGGGCAGCCGGTCCTCCTCACAGCAGGTAATAAACACCTGTCCCCCCGCGATGCGGTTCAGGACGAATTCCTGCCGCCGGGGGTCCAGCTCGCTGAGCACGTCGTCCAGCAGCAGCACCGGGTACTCCCCCGCCGCGTTTTTATATATCTCCCGCTCCGCCAGCTTCAGCGCCAGGGCGGCGGTCCGGGTCTGGCCCTGGGAGGCGTACTGCTTCGCCTCCCGCCCGTCGATGCCCACGAGAATGTCGTCCTTATGGGGCCCGGAGAGGCACAGGCGGGAAGAGAGCTCCGCCTCCCGGTGGCCCTCCATATGCCGCCGGAGCTGTTCCGTCAAAATCCCGATCTCCGCCCCCGGGTCCTCTACGGAGGAGACTGTCTGATACCGGAGCTCCAGCGTTTCCCTTCCCCCGGAGCACTCCCGGTGGCAGGCGGCGGCGGCTTCCGCCAAGCGGAGGCAGAACTGGTGGCGGTACCGCACCAGCGCCGCCCCAAGGCGGACCATCTGCTCGCTGAATTCCGGCAGGGCCTCCAGCAGGCCGGGCCGCTGGTCGTAATCCCGGAGGATGCGGGTTTTCTGCTCCCTTGCCCGCTCGTACCCCGCCAGGGCGGCGGCGTACCGGGGCCGGAGCTGGCACAGGGCGGTATCCAGGAAGCGCCGCCGGGCGGCGGCTCCATCACGGATGAGGAAAAGGTCCTCCGGCTGGAACAGCACCGTGTGGTACACGTCTCCCAGGGCCGCGTTGGTCTTTACGGGGACCTGGTTGACGGTGAGCTTCCGCCGCCTCCCCCGGAACAAATCCGCCTGGACCTTAAACTCCCGATCCCGGGAATAGACCCGGGCCAGCAGCCGGGCGGATTCCTCCTGAAAGCCGATCATTTCCCGGTCCGTCCGCGCCCGTGGGGACTTCCCCCGGGAGAGGTAGGCGACGGCCTCCAGAAGGTTCGTCTTTCCCTGGGCGTTCTCGCCGCAGACGACGTTGCACCGGGGGTCGAAGTCCGCCGCCTGGCGGGCGTAGTTCCGAAAGCCCTCCAGTTCCAGGCGGTCAATTTGCATAGGTTACGGTCATCACTTCTCCGGCGAAGGAAACCTTGTCGCCGGGCCGGATTTTCTTTCCCCGCTGGACGCAGGGCTCCCCGTTGACCAGGGCTTCCCCGGCCTGGACGCGCTCCTTGGCCTCGCCGCCGGTCTCCACCAGACCCGCAAATTTCAAAAGATCCTGGAGCTTGATAAACTCCGTGGTAATCGTGATTTCTCTCATATACGCCTCACTCCGCGTTTTTCAGCCGGACGGGCAGGACCATATAAAGGAAGTTGTCCTTCTCATCCGTGGGCACAATGATGGCGGGGGACACGCCGGTATTCAGCTCAATCCGCACCGTCTCCGCCGGGGCGTAGCGCAGGGCTTCCATCAAATAGCGGTTGTTAAAGCCGATTTCCAGGCCACCGCCGTCTCCTTCCAGGCGGCACACGTCCTTGGCCTCGCCGTTGCCGGTCTTGGCGGAGAGAAGCACCCGGTTTTCCTCAAACCGGCAGCGGACCGGGCTTTTCAGCTTGTCGGAGATCACCACGGACACCCGGTCGATGCTCTCAATCAGGGCCTTGGCCTCCACGGTGACGGCAATGGGGTTGTTTTTCGGGATGGCGTTCCGGTAATCCAAAAATTCCCCCTCCAGACGGCGGCAGATAAGCTCCACGTCTCCCACGGTAAAGAGGATGTGCCGCCGGCCCAGGGTGATTTCCGCCAGATCCTCCACGTCGCCGCAGATGCTCTTGACCTCGTTCAGGGCGGTGCCGGGGGCCACGAAGGAAAAGGCCCCTCCCTCCAGCTTTTCCAGGGGCTCCTTCCGCACCGCCAGGCGGAACCCGTCCACGGCGGCCATGGTGAGGCGGCCCTCTCCGATTTCAAAGAGGGCCCCGGTGTGGACCGGGCGGCTCTCGTTGGTGGAGACGGCGAAGGCCACCTCCTCAATCATGGCCCGGAGGACCCTTCGTTGCATGGAAACGGCATACTCGTCCTCCACCTCGGGAAGATCGGGGTAATCCGCCGCGGAAAGGCCGGGGATATCAAAGTCCGCGTCGCCGCAGAGAAGGCGGACCTGTAATTTTTCATTGGAAATAAAGGTAACCGTATCATCGGGCATCCGGCGGATGATGTCGCCGAAGAGCCTGGCGTTGAGCACGATTTCGCCTTTCTCCTCCACGCCGGCGGAGACCTTCGCCCGGATGCCGGTCTGCATGTTGTAGCCGGAGACGGTCAGCCCGTCCTCCCCGGCGTGAAGCAGCAATCCCTCCAGGGCGGGAATGGAGCTTTTCTGTGCGACCGCACGGCTGGTGACGGAGATGGCATTTTGAAGCAAAGCTTTCTCACAGCTGAATTTCATAAGGGGACCTCCTTTGCGCCCGAAGGCTCTTTTTAAAAAAGAAAACAATATAACGTAGGGGAAGTAGTCGTAGGGGGCGGTTTTGTGGAAAAAGAGAAGAATCCCAGCGGCGGCAAGGATTTCCGCCTCCACAGCCTCTGTTGAAAAACAGGGCGCTTCTCCACGCCTCTTGTCGAAGGGTGTTTTTTCCACAGGGAAGTTTTCCCTTTCCACCGGGAAATGTGGAAATCCGTCAGTGCCGGGATGTGATGTTGGACTTCAGTTCCTTCACCATTTCGGCGAAGGCCGGGTCTTTTTTCATCTTCTGCTCCACCTGGCGGATGGAGTGAATGACGGTGGAGTGGTCCCGGTTGTCGAAGAGCTGGCCGATGTTGTCCTGGGACAGGTTCGTCATGACCCGGATGAGGTACATGGAGATCTGCCGGGCCTCCACGGCGGCGCGGACCCTCTGCTGGCCCTTTACCACGGACTCGTCCAGCTGGTAGTAGCGGCTGACGTAGGTCAAGATGCCCTCCGGCGTGGGAATGTACTCGTTGCTCCCCTTTAAGATGTCCTGCATGGCCCGGTCGACGGTGGCCTCGTCCGTCTCCTTGTCCAAAAGCTCCTTATAGGCCAGGACCTTGTTGACGGTGCCCTCCAGCTGGCGGACGTTGGCGGTGACCTTCTGGGCAATCTGCACGGCGATTTTGTCCGGCAGATTCATGCCCAGCAGCGCCGCCTTGTTCTTCACGATGGCAAGCCGGGTCTCAAAGTCCGGCGGCGTCACGTCGGCAAGCAGTCCCCATTCAAAGCGGGTCCGCAGCCGGTCGTCCAAAAGCGTCATTTCGGAGGGGGGCCGGTCCGAGGTCAGCACAATCTGCCGCCCGGACTCGTAGAGGGTATTGAAGGTGTGGAAGAACTCGTTTTGCACCTGCTCCTTCCCCGCCACAAACTGCACGTCGTCCACCAGCAGAAGGTCCGCCTCCCGGTACTTGGCCCGGAACTCGCTGCCCCGGTTGGCCCGGACCAGCTCCACGAACTCGTTGATGAACTCGTCGCCCTTGATGTAGACGATTTTAGAGGCGGGGTCGTTTTTCCGGATGACGTTGGCGATGGCGTAGAGCAGGTGGGTCTTGCCCAGGCCCGAGTCCCCGTAGATGAGAAGGGGGTTGTAGTTCTGGGCCGGGTGCTCGGCAACGGCCATGGACGCGGCGTGGGCCAGCTTGTTGGAGGGGCCCACGACGAAGGTGTCGAAGGTGAACTCGGCGTAAGTGAAGCGCTCGGACTGGCGCTTGGGAGCGCCGCCGCCCCGGAACTCCACAAGGCCCGCGTCGTCCAGAATCTTTACCTCGAAGTCGGTGGAAAAGATGTCGTGGAGGGCGGCCTTGATGTTGTTGAGGAACAGGGATTCCAGGTATCCCCTTTTGAAATCGCTGGCGCAGTGGAGGTAGCAGGCGCCGCCTTTGATGTCCACGATGCTCAGCTCGTCGAACCAGGTGGAGATGGTGGTCTCGGAGAGCGTCCCCCGGAGCTGGCGCAGGACATTCTCCCAAATGTCGGTAATGGAGTTCAAAAAGGAAACACCTCTCTTTCAAATTTTACAAAACATTTATTTATTATAACAGAAAAGGAAGCGTATGGCAATACATATTCTAATAATAAGCGGAGGATTTTAAACAGGGAAACCCCTCCAAGGGCCCGCGGAAAGGGACGGCTTCCCTGGAACGGGCTTTTTTCCGCGTCAGACCGCTTCTTGACATCACCGGGAGATTCTCTTATAATATTTTTGTGCGGCATGGATAATTTTGCCGACGGTCAGGAAACGAACCTTGTCAAAATCCATCAAAAGGAACAAGGAACGTTCATCAAAGGAGGAGCATCGCTATGGACTTCATGAAAGAATATGAGAAATGGTTATCCAGCCCCGCCCTGAGCGAGGCGGAGCGGGCCGAGCTGGAAGCCATCCGAAACGACCCCAAGGAAATCGAATCCCGGTTCTACGGACCCCTGGAATTCGGCACCGCCGGTCTCCGGGGCACCATGTACACAGGGCTCCACAATATGAACATCCACGTCATCCGCTGGGCCACCCAGGGCTTTGCCGACGTCATCTGCGCCGAAGGCGAGGAGGGCAGAAAGCGGGGCGTGGCCATCTGCATGGACTGCCGGAACCACTCCCTGGAGTTTGCCCGGGCCGCCGCCGGGGTCTGCGCCGCCAACGGCATCCATGTGCGGATCTTCGAGTCCCTCCGCCCCACCCCGGAGCTGAGCTTTGCCGTCCGGGAGTACCACTGCCAGGCGGGCATCAACGTCACCGCCAGCCACAACCCCAAGGAATACAACGGCTATAAGGTCTATTGGCAGGACGGCGCCCAGCTCCCCCCCCACCATGCCGACGCCATCGCGAAACGCCTGAGCGAAATTGACATTTTCAACGACATCAAGCGCATGGACTATGACGAGGCGGTCAAGGCCGGGCTGATTGAGGTCCTGGGAGCCGAGACCGATGAGAAATTCCTCTCCAACGTCATGGCCCAGGTCAACGACAAGGCCACGGTTGAAAAGGTGGCGGACCGCTTCAAGATGGTCTATACCCCCTTCCACGGCACCGGCCACAAGCTGATTCCCGAGGCCCTGGGCCGCCTGGGGGTAAAACACCTCCTCTGCGTTCCCGAGCAGATGGTCATTGACGGGGACTTCCCCACCGTAGTCTCCCCCAACCCGGAGAATCCCGAGGGCTTCTACCTGGCGGTGGATTTGGCGAAAAAGGAGGGCGCGGACTTCATCCTGGGCTCCGACCCCGACGCCGACCGGGTGGGCATCATGGTCCGCACCAGGGACGGCGAGTTTAAGGTCATCACCGGCAACCAGACCGGCGTGCTGCTGCTGGACTACCTCATCGGCGCGAAGAAGCGGGCGGGCACCCTGCCGGAAAAGGCGGTGGCCCTGAAGACCATCGTCACCACGGAGATGGCCCGGAAGGTGGCGGAGGTCAACGGCCTCCGGTGCTTCGACACCTTCACCGGCTTCAAGTTCCTGGCGGAGAAAAAGGACAAGCTGGAAAACAGCGGCGAAGGCAAGGTCATCTTCTCCTATGAGGAGAGCTACGGCTATATGCTGGGGGACTACGTCCGGGACAAGGACGCCGTCACGGCGGCGCTGCTGCTGACGGAGATGGCCGCCTGGTACGCGGACCAGGGGAAGACCCTGGCGGACGCCCTGGATGGCCTGTATGAGAAGTACGGCTATTACGCCGAGCATACCTACAACCTGGTCATGCCGGGCCTGGACGGCCTCAAGGACATGGCGAACCTGATGAAGAGCCTCCGGGAGAATCCCCCGGCGGAGATTTCCGGCGTGAAGGCGGTCCAGTTCAAGGACTACTCCGACGGGTCCGTCACCGACTGCGCCACCGGGGCGAAGAGCGCCATGGAGCTCTCCGGGTCCAACGTGCTGCGCTTTGAGATGGAGGACGGCACCAGCGTGATTGTCCGGCCCTCCGGCACGGAGCCCAAGATCAAGGTCTACATCCTCACCCAGGGCAAAGACGCGGCGGACGCCCAGGCCAATGTGGATAAATACGGCGCTTGGGTGAAGGGCCTGCAGAAATAAAAGGCGCTCTCCCAAAAAACGGAAAACCTGGAAGGGCCCGGCGGCTGTCCGCCGGGCCTCAGGCTGTCGAAAAAGTGTTTTCGCCAGCCTGAGCAAGTTTTCAGAACTTTAAAAAAGTTCCGAAAACTTCTGATTAAAAACGAAAGGAACCCTTCCTGGGTTCCTCTCGTAACTCTCCTCCTTCCCGTCGGGGATGGTTTTTACGGTTTTCGACACTCTGAGGGCCCGGCGGCTGTCCGCCGGGCCCTTCCTTCTTTTTCCATATGTAAATTGACGAATTATTAATCAACATTTTGGAGGGGAAGCATAAATGTGATTTTGCCCAAAATTTCTGTTGTATTCTGCCGCCGGGTGTTGTATAATTCATATATTGGACGCTTGCGGCCCCCCAGGGCCCGCCGGAATGGCAAAAAAGGAGGCATCGGCTATGGGAATGACCGATAAGCAATTCAACAGCTATGTGCGCTTTATCCTCTCGGCGCTGAAAGACATGCTGGAGGAGACCGACGAGGAGAAAAAAGCGGCCAAGGCGAAAGAGCTGATGGAGAACCTGCAAACCACATTGGAAGACTGAAACGAAGGAGTGGAACGAATCATGAGCTATTCTGTACAGAACATCCGCAACGTCTGTCTGCTGGGGCACAGCGGCAGCGGCAAGACCGCCCTGGCCGAAAGCCTGCTCTACATGACCGGCGTCATTGATAGAATGGGCCGGGCCGCCGACGGAAACACCGTCTGCGATTACGATCCGGAGGAAACCAAGCGCCAGATTTCCCTCTCCCTGGCCATGGCGCCCCTGGATTACAAGGGAAGCCGCATCAACCTCATGGACACTCCCGGCGCCTTTGACTTCGCCGGAGAGGCCATGGCCGCCCTCCGGGCCGCCGACGCCGCCATTATCGTCTGCTCCGCCAAGGACGGCGTGTCCGTGGGCCTGGAGAAGGCGTGGAAATACTGCGAGGAGCGGAACATGCCCCGCTTCATTTACATCTCCAAAACCGACGAGGACAACTCCGACTACAACGCTACCTTCGAGGCCCTCCGGGAGCGCTTCGGCAAGAAGATCGCCCCCGTGGTGGTCCCCATCTGGGACGGCGGCAAAAAGGTCACCGGAATCATCGACGTTTTGAACAAGCGGGCCTATGAGATGCAAAACCTCAAGCGGGTGGAAATCGAGGTCCCCGCCGACAAAGAAGGCGTCATCGCCGAGTTCAACGACGCCCTCAAGGAGTCCGTGGCCGAGACCAGCGAGGAGCTGATGGAAAAATTCTTCGGCGGCGAGGATTTCACCTACGCCGAGATGATCCAGGGCCTGCGCCAGGGCGTCCGGGAGCTGAGCCTCTTCCCCGTCCTCTGCGGCTCCGCCATCAACTGCCTGGGCTCCCTGATGCTGATGGACAACATCGTGGACCTGCTGCCCAATCCCGTGGAGGGCAACTATCATAAGGCCACCAAGGCCGACGGCGAGACGGAAGAATTCGTCGTCTCCCCCGGCGGCGTGCCCACCGCCTTTGTCTTCAAGACCATCTCCGACCAGTACGGCAAGTACTCCTTCGTCAAGGTCCTCTCCGGTACCATTACGCCGGATCTCCTTATGGTAAACGCCCGCACCGGCGAGAAGGTGAAGCTGGGCCGCCTGTACACCATCCGGGGCAAGAAAAACGCCGAGGTCAAGGAACTGGTCTGCGGCGACATCGGCGCCATCGCCAAAATGGACATCAAGACCGGGGACACCCTCTGCGACGAGCGGAAGGTGGTCAGCCTCAAAAACATCCCCTTCGCCGAGCCCTGCTACTCCGTGGCCATCCAGCCCAAGACCCGGGGCCAGGAGGATAAGATTGCCCAGGGCCTTACCCGGCTGAATGAGGAAGACCCCACCTTCACCGTGGTGAACAACGCCGAAACCCACCAGATGGTGGTCTCCGGCGCGGGCGACATGCAGATGGACGTGCTGGTCAGCAAGCTCAAGGACCGCTTCAAGGTGGAAGCCGAGCTGAAGCCCACCCGGGTTCCCTACCGGGAGAAGATCCGCAAGACCGTGCAGAAGCAGGGGCGGCACAAGAAGCAGACCGGCGGCTCCGGCCAGTTCGGCGACGTGTGGGTCCGGTTCGAGTACAATCCCGACGAGGAAGAGATGGTCTTTGCCGAGGAGGTCTTCGGCGGCTCCGTGCCCCGGAACTTCTTCCCGGCGGTTGAGAAGGGCCTCCGGGAGGCCTGCATCCACGGCCCCCTGGCGGGCTATCCCCTGGTGAACCTGAAAGCGGTTCTCTACGACGGGTCCTACCACCCGGTGGACTCCTCGGAAATCGCCTTTAAGACGGCGGCGCAGCTGGCCTATAAGGCCGCCATGCCGGAGGCCAACCCCGTGCTGCTGGAGCCCATCGGCGAATTGAAGGTGACGGTGCCGGAGAGCTACACCGGCGACGTCATGGGCGACATCTCCAAGCGCCGGGGCACCCCCATGGGCATGGACCCCGTGGGCGACGGCACCCAGGTCATCACCGCCGAGGTTCCCATGGCGGAGATGGGTACTTACGCCATCGACCTCCGGGCCATGACCCAGAGCCGGGGCAGCTTCACCTTCCACTTTGTCCGCTATCAGGACTGCCCCCCCGCCGCCCAGGAGAAGGCCATCGCCGAGGCGAAGGCCATGGCGGAGCAGTAAGGACTGCTTGCCATAAAAGAAGTGCATAAGAAAGGCCTCTGCGCGGGACTGCGCAGAGGCCTTTTTTCAAAGCGGGCTTTCAAACCTGCGTTTTAAGAGGAGCGTTCCCCGCGGTTCCCTGGAAAAAAGCCGCAAAAAAATTCGCCAAATTCCCGTAACGTTTCCCCCTTCCCGGGGATATATAAACAGAAACAAAGGCCCGGCGGGGCCGGTGAAGGGAGGCTGAGGCCCTTGGAGGACATGCAGAAGGTATACCAGCAGCACGCCCAGACGGTTTATAAGTTTCTCCTTGCCCAGTGCCGCGACCCCGGCCTTGCCGAGGAGCTGACCCAGGAGACCTTTTACCAGGCCGTCAGGTCCGTGGACCGCTTTGACGGGTCCTGCAAGGTTTCCGTCTGGCTGTGCCAGATTGCCAAGCACCTGTGGTACCAGCACCTGCGCAAGCGCAGGCGGGAGGCCCCCGTCTCACCGGAGGACCTGCCGGAGTCCCCCGGCCCCTCGGCGGAGGAGAGCGTCCTGGAACAGGAGGGCCGGATGGACCTTTTGAAGCTGGTTCACAATCTGCCGGAGCCCCAGCGGGAGGTGGTGTATCTCCGGGCCTTCGGGGGCCTCAGCTTCCGGGAGATCGGGGACGTGTGCGGCAGGACGGAGACCTGGGCCCGGGTGACCTTTTACCGGAGCAAGGAAAAACTCAAGAATGGAGGCGCGAGTGATGAAGAATGATTTGACCTGCGGCGTGGTGCGGGATTTGCTGCCCAGCTATGTGGAAAACCTCCTGGGGGAGGAAGCGAAGGAAGCGGTGGACCGGCACCTGGAGACCTGCCCGGAGTGCCGGGAGCGGAAGGAGGCCATGGCCGCGCCAACCGGGGCGGAGGAGACGGCGGAGGCCGCGAAGGAAGTGGATTTCCTCCGGCGGGTGAAGAAGGGGACGGTGAAGAAAATCGCCCTGGCGGTGGTGTGCACGGTGCTGCTGGTGGTGGGCGGATACCTGCTGAAGGAGTTCGTCATCGGCCGGACGCCGGACGCGGAGCATATCAGCATTGAGCTCGCCCAGGTGGACGCGTACAACAACCTTACCCTGCTGGCGGACACCTATTGGGGGGCCTATGAGCTCCGGGGGATGAAGGCCGTCACAAAGGACGGGGTCCTCACCTACACCGCCCGAGAGGTCCGGGTGAACCTCTTCCAGGCCCTGTTTATGCGGACAAAAATCGGAGATATGGAGGGATACGAGAAGCAGGTTCCCCTGTCCATCCCCCTGGACGGCCTGACGGAGGTGTGGATCTGCGGGCGGCTGGTGTGGCAGGACGGCGTGGTGATTGACCGGGATACGCTGCTGCTGCTGGACGCGAAAACCCCCTACTGCGGGGACGCGGCGGCCCTGGGGAACATCGCCAAGCTCTTGCAGGTGGGGAGCCGGATTGGACGGTATAACATCTCCCTCCAGACCAGCGAGCGGCCCTACCGCTGGACGTTGGAGTTTGAGGAAACGGAGGAGACGACCTCTGAAATCTCGGGGCTGTCCCGGTTCCTGGGCTATCAGATGCTGGCGCTTGTGGAGAACCTGGACGAGGTGAGCTTCCGCTACCCGTCCTCCAGCGGGGTCTTTACGGCGGAGCTGGCCTCCGCCGCCCTGGCCAGGTTGACGGAGGAGTACAACGCCGAGCACGGCACAAGCTGGCCCATCCACGAGAGCATCAAGGAGTACGCGGAGAGCCCCCTGGAGTACCAGCGCCTGGTGACGCTGCTGGAGATCATGTTCATCGGGACCAGCGGGACCACCGTCACTGTTGTCAAACCGTAACCGTAAAAGAAGGACCGCCCGGAAGGGTGGTCCTTTTGGTTATGCGCGTCAGGGTTCCCGGCAAACGGGCCGGCCAGGGGGCCGGCCCCTACGGATGATGGGTAGGGGCCGCCGCCCCCGGCGGCCCGGTGCCGCTCAATATTCAATCTCCCCCGTATACACCAGCTTCGCGTCCCCGGTCAGGGTAACCCCCTCGTCGGTGTAGTGGACAATCAGCTCCCCGCCCTTCACCCGGACGGTGATGTCCCGGCCCTTCTCGCAAAGGCCGTTGGCAACGGCGGCGGCCACCGCCGCGCACGCTCCCGTGCCGCAGGCCATGGTCTCCCCGCTGCCCCGTTCCCAGACCCGCATTTTGATGGTGCTGGGGTTCACCACACGGACAAACTCCGTGTTGGTCCGCTCCGGGAAATAGGGCGCGTGCTCGAACCGGGGGCCGATGAAGCCGATGTCCACGTCGTCCACCCGGTCGCAGAACACCACGCAGTGGGGATTCCCCATGTCCACGCAGGTGATGCGGTAGGGCCGACCGGCAATGCGGACGGGATAGTCCACCACCTGGGGCTCCGCGATGGGGAATTTCAGCCCCGAGGCGTCCAGAGCCGCCTTTCCCATGTCCACGCTGGCGGAGGTTACCTTCCTGTTGGTGGTGTACAGCGTGACGGATCGAAGGCCGCTGCCGGTTTCCACCGTAACGGTCCCCTTTGTGGAAAAGCCGTTGTCATAGAGGTACTTCCCCAGGCAGCGCAGGGCGTTGCCTGCCATTTTTCCCTCGCTGCCGTCGCTGTTGAACATCCGCATTTTCACGTCCGCGGTTTCCGAGCGCTCCATCAAAATGATGCCGTCGGCCCCCACGCCGTAGTGCCGGTGGCAGAAGGTGACGCACAGGGATTCCGGGCAGGTAATCCGCCCGTCGAAGTTCTCCAGGAAAATGTAGTCGTTGCCGCAGGTCTGCATCTTGGTGAAGGGCAGCTTCTCCCGCTGCTGCCGCAGGTGGCAGATGTCCACCAGCTCCGTGTTGCCCTGGTTGTACCGGGACTCCAGGATGTCCGCCAGGGCCCCGGCGGTATCCAGGGACGTCAGGCAGGGGATTCCCAGCTGGACGCAGCGGTGGTTCAGGCGGATGAAGTCCCGGATGTACTCCGGCTCCGTGGACCCGGTGAGGATTACGTAGTCGATCTTCCCGTCCTCCAGAAGCTGGAAGACCCGGTTGTCCCTTCCCAGCTTGCCCACGATTTCCACGCTGGTCCCCAGGCGCTCAATCTCCCGGGCGGTGCCGTCGGTGGCGTAGAGCCGGAAGCCCAGCTCGTCCAGCTTCCGGGCGGTGTCCAGAATCTCCGGCTGGTCCCGGCGGTTGACGGAAATGAGGACGCCCTTTTTCTCCGCGCTTTCCACCTTGTACCCGGCGGAGACCAGGCCCTTGAAAAGGGCCTCCTGCATGTTTTTCCCAAGGCCCAGCACCTCGCCGGTGGACTTCATTTCCGGGGAGAGGGCGGCGTTTGCGTCGGTGAGCTTTTCAAAGGAGAAGACGGGGACCTTCACGGCCACGTAGGGGGGCTGGGGATAAAGGCCCGTGCCATAGCCCAGGGAGCGGAGGGGCCGCCCCACCGAAACCTGGGTGGCCAGGTCCACCATGGGCACGCCGGTGACCTTGGAGATATAGGGCACCGTCCGGCTGGCCCGGGGGTTGACCTCAATGACGTACAGCTCCCCCTGGTAGATGAGGTACTGGATGTTGATAAGGCCCTTGGTGCCCAGGGACAACGCCAGCTTCTCCGAGCAGTCCACAATGGTCCTGAGCATTCGGTCCCCGATGGAGAAGGGGGGATAGACGGCGATGGAGTCCCCGGAGTGGACGCCGGTGCGCTCAATGTGCTGCATGACGCCGGGAATGAGGACGTCCGTGCCATCGGAAATCACATCCACCTCCAGCTCCTTGCCCATGAGGTACTGGTCCACCAGGACCGGGTTTTCCACCTTCCCCGAGAGGATGACGTTCATATAGGTCTTTACGTCCTCGTCGTTGTGGGCAATGACCATGTTCTGCCCGCCGATAACGTAGCTGGGCCGGAGCAGGACGGGGTAGCCCAGCTCGTTTGCCGCCGCCAGGGCCTCCTCCATGCCCAGGACCCCCCGGCCCTGGGGGCGCTTGATGTGGAAGCGCTCCAAAAGCGCGTCGAACCGCTCCCGGTCCTCCGCCATGTCGATGGACTCGGCGGAGGTGCCCAGAATGGGGATGCCCTGCCGGTCCAGGAACTTGGTGAGCTTAATGGCGGTCTGCCCGCCGAAGGCCACCACCACCCCCACGGGCTTTTCCACCTCAATAATGTGCATCACGTCCTCGGGGTACAGGGGCTCGAAATAGAGGCGGTCGGCGGTGTCGTAGTCCGTGGAGACGGTTTCCGGGTTGTTGTTGACAATGACCACGTCATAGCCCAGCTCCTTCAGCGTCCAGACGCAGTGAACGGAGGAGTAGTCGAACTCGATGCCCTGGCCGATGCGGATGGGGCCGGAGCCCAGGACCAGGATCACCGGGCGGCCGGACCGGGGGAAAGCCCGGGACTCACAGAACCGGTCAAAGCTGGAGTAGAAATAGGGGGTCTCCGCGTCGAACTCCGCGCCGCAGGTGTCCACCATCTTGTATACGGCCTTCCGGGCTTCCTCCGGGAGGCGGTCCGCCCCGGAGAGACGGAGGAGGGTTTCGTCCGGGTAGCCCAGGCGCTTTCCCTCGGCATAGCGCTCCGCCGTCAGCCCCTCCCCCTCCAGGGCCTGCTCGAAGTCCGCAAGGCCTTGCAGCTTCCAGAGAAACCAGCGGTCGATCCTTGTAATGGAGAAAATCTCCTCCACGCTGACGCCGGATTTCATAGCCTCGAAGATGGTGAAGAGCCGCCGGTCGTCCACCCGGCGGAGCCGCTCCCAAATGGGGGCGCCCTCCGTGTTCTTCCGGTTGAGGGAGTCCATCCCGATTTCCGCCCCCCGGACGGCCTTCATCAATGCCATCTCAAAGCTGGGGGCGATGGCCATGACCTCGCCGGTGGCCTTCATCTGGGTGCCCAGGGAGCGGGAGGCGTCGGCGAATTTGTCAAAGGGCCATTTCGGCATTTTAACGACGACGTAGTCCAGGGTGGGCTCGAAACAGGCGCAGGTCTTGCCGGTGATGTCGTTTTTAATTTCGTCCAGGGTGTACCCCAGGGCGATTTTCGCCGTGATTTTGGCAATGGGATAGCCGGTGGCCTTGGAGGCCAGGGCGGAGGACCGGGAGACCCGGGGGTTTACCTCAATGACGGCGTATTCAAAGCTGTCCGGGTTCAGGGCCAGCTGGACGTTGCAGCCGCCCACGATGCCAAGATGCGTGATGATGTCCAGCGAGGCGGAGCGGAGCATCTGAAACTCCCGGTCCGCCAGGGTCTGGGTGGGGGCCACCACGATGGAGTCCCCGGTGTGGACCCCCACGGGGTCCAGGTTCTCCATGGAGCACACGGCAATGACGTTGCCCGCGGCGTCCCGCATAGTCTCAAACTCGATTTCCTTCCAGCCGAAGATGGCCCTTTCAATCAGCACCTGGGTGATGGGAGAGGCGTCCAGGCCCGTCTGGGCGATAACCCGGAGCTCCGACTCGTCCCTTGCCGCGCCGCCCCCCGCGCCGCCCAGGGTGAAGGCGGGGCGGACAATGACGGGATAGCCGGTTTTCGCGGCTGCTTCCAAGGCCTCCTCCACAGTCTCCGCGATGCCGGAGGCAATGACCGGCTGGTTGATTTCCAGCATAGCGGCCTTGAAAAGCTCCCGGTCCTCCGCCCGGGAAATGGCGGCGGCGTCGGTTCCCAAAAGCCGGACGTTCTGCTCCTGGAGGAAGCCCTCCTTGCTGAGCTCCATGGCCAGGGTCAGGCCGGTCTGGCCCCCCAGGCCCGCCAGGAGGGAGTCGGGCTGTTCCTTGCGGATAACGCGCTTGAGGGTTTCGGCGGTGAGGGGTTCTAAGTAGATTTCGTCCGCCATGGCCTGGTCCGTCATGATGGTGGCGGGGTTGGAGTTGCACAGGACCACGTTGACCCCGGCTTCCTTAAACACCCGGCAGGCCTGGGCCCCGGCGTAGTCGAACTCGGCGGCCTGGCCGATGACGATGGGGCCGGAGCCGATGACCAGGACTTTTTTGATGCTGGTATCCAGAGGCATTACCGCTCCCCTCCTTTCATCCATTCCACAAAGCGGTCAAAAAGAAAGGCGGTGTCCCGGGGGCCGCCCCGGGCCTCGGGGTGGAACTGGACCGTGAAGGCCCGGAGGCCGGGGTAGTCCAGGCCCTCGCAGGTCCCGTCGTTGGCGTTGGCGAAGGAGACGCGGCCGCGCTTTACCGAGCCGGCGTCCACGGCGTAACCGTGGTTCTGGCTGGTGATGTAGGTCCGGGGGCCGCCAAGGTCCCGGACGGGCTGGTTCACGCCCCGGTGGCCGTATTTCAGCTTATAGGTCTTCCCCCCCGCCGCCAGGGCGGTGAGCTGGTGGCCCAGGCAGATGCCAAACAGGGGGACCTTTCCCAGGAGCTTTTGAATCTGCGCAATCTGATAGACGTTTTCCGCCGGGTCCCCGGGGCCGTTGGAGAGCATAACCCCGTCGGGCTTCATGGCCAGGACGGTTTCCGCCGCCGTGGAGGCGGGGAACACCGTCACCTCGCAGCCCCGCTTTCGCAGCTCCTGGGTGATGTTGCGCTTGGCGCCGTAGTCCAGCAGGGCCACCCGGAAGCGGGGGCTCCCCCCCTCCGGCGGGAAGACGGCGGCCTCCTTCCGGGTGACGGCCTCCACCGCGCCGGAGACGGAATAGGACCGCAGGACGGAAAGGTCCGGCGGGACCTGATCGCAAATCAGGGCGTTCATCACCCCGGACTCCCGGAGAATCCGGGTGAGCTGCCGGGTGTCCACGCCATAGAGACCGGGGACGCCCCGCTCCTTCAAAAAGCCGTCCAGGTCTCCTTCGCTTCGGAAATTGGAGGGGTGATCGCACCGCTCCCGGACCACGTAGCCCCTGACATGGCAGTCCCCCTCGAAGTCCTCCGGGATGATGCCGCAGTTGCCGATGAGGGGATAGGTTTGCAGGACGATCTGCCCCGCGTAGCTGGGGTCCGTCAGGGTCTCCACATAGCCGCACATGCCGGTGGTAAAGACCAGCTCCCCCACGGTATCGGCCTCCGCGCCGAACCGGAGCCCCTGGAACACCTGGCCGTCCGCCAGTACCAAATAGCCTGTTTTCATGGATGCCTCCCTCGGTTTGATTGCGCGTTTTCTTCTATCTTATTATGAGGGTTTTCGCCCTTACCGTCAATCCTGGATTGATTTCCGGGCGGCAAAGTTTGGCGGCGAAAGGTATTACTTTTTGTGGAAAACGGAAAAAGAGCGGTCTGTCGAGAGAAGGGCAGTTCCCGGGGAATGGCCTGACCTGGGGGTCAGGCCCCACAGGGCGGCCTGCCGGTAGAAAGAGTGTGGGGCCCGGTCCCCAGACCGGGCCATTCCCCCTAGCGGGACAGCCAAAAAAGGACCGCCCCCCGCGGCAAAGGCGGAGGACGGTCCCCAAAAGCTACGTGTTGTCCCGGCTGATGGGCTCCCGCACCAAAAGCCGCCACAGGGCCCTTCCGTGGAAGGGGATGAGGGGGTAGAGATAGCCCCGGCCCACCAGGGGCTTGGTGGTGGCCAGCAGAAGGACGATGCCCAGAATCCCCAGGCCGTAGCCCCACACGTCGAAGGCGGCGGTGAGCAGGAGGAGGACCACCCGGAGGAGCTTGAAGGCGTAGCCCATCTCATAGCTGGGCTGGGCGAAGCTGGCCACGGACACGAAGGCCATATACACCAGCACCTCCGGCCCCAGCCACCCGGCCTGGACGGCGAAGTCGCCCAGAATCAGGGCCCCCAGCATGGAAAAGGAATTGGACAGGGAATCCGGCGTGTTCAGGGACGCCAGCTTCAAAACGTCCACCAAAAACTCCACCACCAGCAGCTGCCACAAAAGCCCCAGGGCCGCCGGTTCCGGGGAGGAGAGGAAGCTCAGCCACTCCGGCAGCCGCCCGTTCTCCTTCACCATCAGGTACCAGGTGGGGGTAATCAGCAGGGAGATCACAAAGACGATGATCCGAAGGAGGCGGAGGTAGGACCCCACCAGGGGCGGGAAGTAGAACTCGTTGGCCTCCTGGGTGAAGTCGAAAAAGGTGGTGGGCAGAATCATCACGGACGGGGAGTTGTCCACCATCAGCACCACGTTGCCCTCCATGATGCTGGCGGCGGCGCTGTCGGGCCGCTCGGTATAGCGGACCTTGGGAAAGGGGTTGTACCACTGCTTGGGCCGGATGGCCTCCGCCACGCTCTCCTGGGCCATGGAGAGGGAATTGACGTCGATGCCGTTCAGCTTTTCCCGGATGGCGGAGAGGAGGGCCGGGTCCGCCTTGTCGTCCAGGTAGCAGAGCACCGCGTCGGTGTGGGAGCGCCTGCCCACCTTCAGCCCCTCCATGGTGAGGTGGGGGTCCCGGATGCGGCGGCGGAGCAGGGCCATGTTGGGCACCACCGCCTCCACAAAGCCGTCGTGGGAGCCCCGGAGGACCTTGCCGTCGGGGGGCTCGTCCACCCCCCGGCTGGGGTAGCTCTTGGCGTCAATCTGGGCTCCGCCCCGGAGCCCCTCCACCAAAAGCAGGGTTTTTCCCATGAGGACGGAGGTGACAAGCTCCTCCGGGTCAAAGCCCACGTCCACCTCCGAGAAGGAAATCAGCCGGTCGGCGAAGTCCTGCATGTCCGTAAGGCCCTCCAGGGCGTTTTCCGGCCGGGAGAGCCAAAAGGCCCCCATGCGTTCCAGGGTTTCGTCCAGACCGTAGCCGTCCACCACCCAGATCCGGGCCCGGCGGCCGCCGATGACGTAATCCCGGCTCACCATGTCCACGCTGCGGCCCACCCCCAGGGCCTCGTCAAAGAGCCGGACGTTTTCCGTGTAGTTATCCGATAAAGTTCCCATGCGCACCTCCAAGAATGGGGGTAGTATGCGCGGGAGGGGGAAGGATTATCCCGGGACGGCGAGAGAACCTTTCACGGAGAAATTTTGGGAAGTCCCTTGACAATATCAATATATATATATAATTGTTACGTAAATTTTTTATGCAGGTTCCACAGGACCTGCGCCTTTATTTTGTGCGGAGGGGATAAGGAATGAAGAAACCATCCAAGCTCGGGCTCATTTTCTGCGCCATTGTCAGCGGCTTTTTTGTGGTTAATCTGGCAATACACATGAGTTTGAATAGCAGTCTGCTGGAGTCGATTGGAGAAGTCTCGACCAGCAACGTTTTTCACTACGAATACATAGCCAGCCCCGTCTGTCAATACAAGGGCTGCGGCGCGGAGGGCGCAAAAGAGGTGAGCGTCAATCTCATAGATCCCTACGGGAGCCGTATTCGGGAGAGCGAAAACTACTCCATCAATGGCAAGAGCTACGACAAAACCGAAACCGGCTATGTCCCGAAAAAGGACACCTATCTCGTCCCGACAGACAAGGGCCTGAAGGTGGAGACGGAGCGGGGCTGGGAGGAGAAAACCTATGTCACCGGGTCGGGAAGGTTTACGACGGTGAGAGGCGTTTACTGCGCGGCCCATGCGGACGCCGGGGAAAAGCTCATTCAGGATGAGGTCAAATACGCCTTTACCTGGGCGGGCACCGGCCCCCGGGTCCTGGCCGTGCTGGCAGTTCTGCCCTGGGCGCTGCTGCTGTGGTTCTGCGTTAAGGGCGGGAAGAAACCCGTTCTGGCAAGGAGGGAAACGAACACGAAGTCCCAAACGCCATAACAAGACCGGAGGGTGGGAACCAATTCCCGCCCTCTTTTCACGCCTGGGGCCAGCCCCCTGCCTCTCCTCCTTGGGGAAGCGCATTTGACAAACCGCCCGCCGGATGATAAAATGTTCCCGCTCCTCCAAAAAGGAGCGGGAACGCTGCGCAGCGGACAGGCGGCTGGCCACGTCCTCCGAAAGGAGGTGGGGCCGTATGCGGATTACGTTACATATCGGGCGGTTTACCGTGACGATTATCGTAAAAAGCAGAAACCGCCACTCTGGCAAGTGACGGTTTCTTGGCGGTCTTTTATCCGTCCAATTGATTGAGTTACTAGGGCCAGCCGCCTTGCGCAGCGTTCCCTTTATCTGTATTATAGCAATTCTCAAAAGCGCTGTCAAGCTAGACGGCGCTTTTTTCGCTTCCCCGGTGTATGAGAATACGGTCCTCTTAGGCCGCGTTTTCCGGATGCCGGAGACTAGCGCCTCGTCACCACCACTTGGAGCATGTCCCCCTGGCCCTTGCCTAAGGCCTTTCGGATGTCCTTTCGCACGCCTAGGATATAGGCGATGTTTCCCGCCTCGTCCTTTACGCCCATGTTCACGATGCTCCCGTCGTAGGGAATCCCGTCAAAGAGCGCGCGGACCTTCACCCGGCCCGCGCCGAATTCCTCCCGGACGTCCCAGGGAAAGACGACGTAAGCTCCGCCGGAGCCGCCCGCCTCGTGAATGACGGCCTCAAATTCATAGCGGTCCCGCATCTGCCATTCCCCATTTCCAATCCGCTTTATCCGCTTTCCGCTTCCTTCCGCATCGCCACCAGGGTCCCGTTGAGCTCCGCCCCCAAAATCAGCACGTTGGCGGACATGTAGAGCCAGATCATCAGCACCACCACCGTGCCGATGGACCCGTAAAGCAGGGAGTAGTTGGCGAAGTTTTCCACATACATGGCGTACAGCCAGCTCAACCCCATCCAGGCCGCCAGGGCCGCCAGGGTCCCGGGCCACAGGTCCTGCCAGGGCCTCCGGCCGTCCTGGGCCAGGGCGTAGAGAAAGAACAGGGCGAAGTAGCCCACCACCGCCGCCGCCGGAAAGCGCATCCGGGCCCACAGCTCCGCCAAAAGCAGCGGCAGGCGGAAGTTCCCCACCGCGTAGCCCAGCAGCCGGTCGCCGATGGTCATCAGCGCCAGCGTCAGGGCGATGGCCGAAATCAGCACCACGGTATAGAGCAGGGTTTTCAGCCGGTGAATCACCGCCCGCTTGGGGGGCCCCAGGTGATAGGCCGTCCGCACGGAGACCATCAGGGCGTTGGTGGCCCGCATGGGGAACCAGATGGAGAAAAACAGGCCGAACACCATAAGCTTGGGGCTGGGGCTCTCGCCCACATGGACCAGATAGGCCCGTACGATGTCCACCACGTCCCGGGGCAGAAACTCCCCCAGGGCCAGGAGGATGGCGGTGACGTTCAAATCCAGCAGACCCAGCAGGGCGCTGATGAAGATGAGGAAGGGGAAAATCATAAACAGCAAATAGAAGGCCAGGGCGGCGCTCTGGACCCCCACGCCGTGGCGGAAGTAGCGCCGGGCCAGGAGGTAAATCCCCCGGGGCAGCTTGCGCTTCATGGCGGAATCACCACACTTCCTGTCAAAATAGCCGGTCACTCCCAGGTCTCCCAAATCTCGGGGTGATAGCCCACCGTGGCCTCCCTGCCGCTGCGGACGATGGGGGTTTGGAAGAGAATGGGGTTTTCCAGCAGCTTCTCCTCCTGGGCGGCGGGGGCCACATAGGCCATGTACAGATCCTCATAGGCCCGGCATTTTGTGTTTACCAGGGCCTCGAAGCCAACTTTCTGCTTGACGGATTGGTACTCCCGGGGGGATAATCCCTTTGAGGGGAGATCGATGTACTGGAACTTGATCCGGCGCTCCTTGAACCAGCGCTGGGCCTTCTTGGTGTCGAAGCACTTGGATGAGCCGAAGATCTGGATATTCATAAGACGTTCTCCTTTGAAGCCGTTCCAGTAAAGGCGGGAAGTAGCAGCTGCCATGTTTTGCGGCGGCGGGCGGAACGGCTTAAATATTATTATAATCCGCAGGGAGGGACATTTATGACGGAAGCAGTCGAGACCTTAAAGACCTGGGTACAAGAGTCCAAGGCCATTGCCTTTTTCGGCGGCGCGGGGGTCAGCACGGAGTCCGGCATCCCGGATTTCCGCTCCACCGGCGGGCTCTATCACCAGGAGTGGAAGTATCCGCCGGAAACCATTTTAAGCCATACCTTCTATAAAAGCAACCCCGAGGAGTTCTTCCGCTTCTACCGGGCCAAAATGCTGGCCCCCGAGGCCCGGCCCAACGCCGCCCACAAAAAGCTGGCGGAGTGGGAGGCGGCGGGGAAGCTCACCGCCGTGGTTACCCAGAACATCGACGGGCTCCACCAGGCGGCGGGAAGCAAGCATGTCTGCGAGCTCCACGGCAGCGTCCACCGGAACTACTGCGAACGCTGCGGGAAGTTCTACGGCCTGGACTTCATTCTGAACGGGACCGGGGTGCCCCGCTGTACCTGCGGCGGCATCGTCAAGCCCGACGTGGTGCTCTATGAGGAGGGCCTGGACCAGTCCGTCATGAACGACGCGGTGGATTCCATCGCCCGGGCGGATCTGCTCATCATCGGGGGCACCTCCTTAAACGTCTGGCCCGCCGCGGGGCTCATCAATTACTTCCGGGGAAAGCGGCTGGCCCTCATCAATAAATCCGCCGTGGCCCGGGACCTCTCCGCCGGGCTGGTCATCACGGACCCCATCGGCGAGGTCATGGCCGGGCTGTAAGTCTTTGGAAAACCCGGCCCCTCCGTCAAGGGGGCGGAGGGGCCGGGGCGGTTTCTTCCAGGAAAAAAATTGGGAAAAACGGAAAATGGGTGTTGACAAGCAGGGCGGTCCCGGCTATAATAATCAAGCAGTCTTTTTTGGGGAACGCAGGCTTACGCGGCTGTGCTGGAACTGGTAGACAGGCCAGCTTGAGGTGCTGGTGTCGATTCGACGTGTGGGTTCAAGTCCCGTCAGCCGCACCACGCTTCCCCTTTGGAAGGCTTTGCACCACGCGCGAGTGGTGGAATTGGCAGACTCGCTAGATTCAGGTTCTAGTGTCCTTTACGGACGTGCGGGTTCAAGTCCCGCCTCGCGCACCAGAGAACAGGGTCCCGTCTCAGCCGGGGCGGGACCCCTCTCGTTTTCGTCCGTAAGGCCCGACAAGTTCATAACGATGCGCGCGAGTGGTGGAATTGGCAGACTCGCTAGATTCAGGTTCTAGTGTCCTTTACGGACGTGCGGGTTCAAGTCCCGCCTCGCGCACCAAAAAGAAGCACGCCGCAGGCGTGTTTCTTTTTGGTGCGCAGCGGTCCGCTTCGCGGACCGCCCCGCCGTTGGCGGGGTTTTATTGGAATTGCAGGAAAAACCCGCCGTGGTTTTTCCCGCAAACACCCTTTTCCTCGCGATGTTTGGAAATGCGCATGGTTCCTTTTCGCCGGACGGGGAGTTTCTTCGCTTTCGGCTGAAGAGAACGGGGACGCGGTTCATGCGTTTTTGAGAGTGGGAGGCGTTATGGAATTTTCAAGAGAAGACTTGACGGAGGCAAAGCGGCAGATTGACTCCACGCTCCACAAGCTCCGGGAAACGGTCAAAACGCTCCGGGCCAAGGAGAACCCGGAGCGATACAAGTCCCAGATAACCCTGGCGGAGCGGAGAATCCAGGCGTTCGAGCTGGCGGTATGCCTGATTGAACGGGAATTTGCTTCCCTATGACTTATGAAAAGAGCGTCCGGCCATTGGCCGGGCGCTCTTTTTGATATTCGATCCATTCCCTCTTCCGTCAAAGAATGTTGGCCCCGTCCGGCAAAGCGCCCTCCTCCTCCGGCGGAATTGCCAGCTGGAAGCCGTTCCAGTCATACTCCCGTTCTTCAACAAGGGCCCAGGTATAGCCCTGCCGGTGGCACTCCTCCCAGGTGAGGAACCGGAAGTAAAACTCCAGATCCAGATGGCAGGGCAGAATGTCCAGCACAATCTTCTCGATCTGCTCAAACTCCGCCGGAACCCCCGCCGTTCCGGGAAACACCACCCGGACGCGGTTGGTTCCCATCTCAATGGCCTGGGCCCAGATGCCGCAGCCCCGGATGGTCCGGTCAATGGCCTCCGGCGTCAGGCTGTCCCCGTCGATTTGCAGCAACGCCGCGATGGCCGCCCGGCGCTCCTCCGGCGTGACGGCGGCGGGGCGGCGGAGGAACAGCGCCTCCCGGCGGCGCAGCCCCTCGTCCTCCGCCGTGGCGGTGACGCCCTCCCGCTCCACCCCGTCCAGGCGGGCCGACACAGCGTCCAGCCCCTGGCCCAAGGCATAGAGCTCCGCCCCGCTGAGGGAATCCCGGTCCAGCCGGTAGACCCCCAGGGGGGCCAGTAGCGCCCGCAGATATTCCTCGTACATGCTACGCCTCCTCCATAAGCTCCGTCACCTCCAGCGTCCCCAGCACCGGCAGGACAGTGCTGTCCGCCGGGATGTCCTCCGCCGGGGCGGTGAAGCGGTAGTTTTCCACGCCCTCCAGGTCGTAGAGCCGGTTTCCCAGCTCCGCCAGCAGCACCGCCCGGCCCAGCAGCCGCCCGCCGAAGAAATCCGCCATGGCCTGCCGGGCGGATTCCAGGACCGCCTCCTTGTCCGCCCCCTCCTTGGGGGCCACGGCCACCGCCACGTTCACCGTCTTGCTGGTGGGGGCCAGGGCCTTTACCGTCACGGCGATTTCCCGCTTCTCCTGAAGCTCCGCCTGAAGACCCGCCAGCAGCTCCCCGTCCGGCAGGCCGTTTTCCCCGGTGACGTAGACGTTCACCGTTCCCGGCCCCTCGGCCCGGCCCACGGCCTTGGCCGCCGTCACGCCGGGATAGCCCATGGCCGTAGTCTCATACCAGGCGGTATTCGCCCCGTTGGGAAGGCGGCGGTAGCTCTCCAGAATCCGGGCCCGGAAGGTTTCGTCATCCTCCTCCCCGGCCCCGCCGGTAAAGGCCCCCGGATTTGTCACCGCCGTCACCGCCGTGGGGCAGGCCGTCAAAAACCGCACCGCCCCCGGCACCACGTTGCCCCCGGTCCCGGCCTCCACCGCCTCGGCGGGGGCGTCGGCGTACAGGACCCCGGCGGGAATCACCGCCTCCTCCGAGGTCCGCACCCGGACCTCCTCCGCCGTCATGCACACCGTCCCCGCCGGGATGGTGACGTCCATAACCGGCGGCGCCCCCACGGAAAAGCGCAGAGTGCCCCCGGACCGGGTGGCCCCCAGGCGCTTCAAGCCCCGCATGGCCCCATGGCGGTCCAGGTAGACTCCCTGGGCCGTCTGGGGAAAGCTCTGGTCCAGCACCCAGTCCGCCTGGATTTCCAGGGCCTGGAGCTCCGCCGCCGCTGCCCACAGCCGCACCGCCAAATCGCAGCCCGCCTCCGGCGTGAAGCCCGCCCGCCGGGCGAAGTCCGCCAGCAGCTTTTCATAAATCGTCTCGATACTCCGCATTGTTCTCCCTCTCCCTCTCAGGGGCGGACTTCCACCGTCACCGGCAGGTCCTCCCCCTCATAGCGTAGATAGACCGTCACCGCCGCCGTGCCGTCCCGGCCCTGCTCCAGGTCCACGTCCTCCACGCTGACCGGCTCCGCCTCCAGGGCCTCCGTCACGTACTGCCTGGCGGCGCTCCGCCGCTCTGGGGCGGAGACCCGCCCCAGCTCCCACAGGCGGCTGCCCAGGTCCTCCCGGAAGGGAAAGCTCCCCCGCCGGGCCGTCAGCCGGAAGAGCACCCGCTGCAAGAGGGCCTCCCCCCCCCCCACCCGCCGCAGGCCTCCCACGCCGTCGGCGATGTAGTCCCCGTTTCTCAGCTCCAGCTCCATCCGTTCGCCTCCCTCAGCACGCGCAGGGTGCATAGGGCTGCCCGTTGACCGTGAGCTGGCCGTTGATGTTCAGCCCGCCGCTGACGGATATCTGCCCCCCTGTGATTTCCACGCTGCCGTCCTTTTTCAGATACACCGCGTTCCCGCCGGGGCCGTAGATGTAGACCTCCCCCGGCTCAATCTGCTTCACTTCCTCCAGGGGCCGGGTCCCGGCCACGCACTGCTCCTCGCCGCCGGGACCGCCCTTGATGACCAGCGCCGCCGTCCCGTTGGCCGGGGTCCAGAGATAGCCCCCCGGCCCGTAGACCGGCAGGTCCCGGACCTCTCCCCGGGTCAGCACGCCCGCTTTCCGCCCGCTGATGGTGGTGACGCCCAGGTCGGCGTCCGCCGTGGCCGCCGCCGGCTTCATCTGTTTTGAAATCCACATGGCGCTTCCTCCTTATGTCTTCAGGGGCTTCAGCGTCAGCGTGACCAGAGCCCCGTTCCCGCCGTCAAAGCGGTTTTCCGCCTCCGCCACCCGGAAGGTCCCGGAAAGGCCCATCCGATCCAGGGACAGGGACACCCGGTCCCCCGGGAAAGCCAGGAAGCTTCCCGGCAGCGTTACCTCCGCCGTCCAGGCGTCCTCCCCGGACCGCTGAATTTGATACTCCCCCGTGTACCGCATGGCGGCCCAGGTGCTCTGCCCCGGCGTGTAAAGCACCCGGCGGCACTGGCCCCCCTTGTCGATCATCTCCTGGTTTTTCACGGAAAACTCCTGGTTCTGGGTCTTGTCGATGACCAGGGCCTCCGTCAGCACGCCGTAGTGATCCTCCCGCAGGGTGCAGGCGAGCACCGGGTCCCCCTCGCCGATGGAGAGGGTCCGGCCCTCCTCCTCCGGCGACGCCAGCAGCTCCCCCTCCCGGCTGAACCGGGGGACAAAGCCGCCGCAGGCCCGGCAGAAGCTTTCCACCGCCTTCCACTGGCTGGACCCCGCCGCCACGGTGTAGGCGGATGCCGCCCGGACCTCCGCGATTTCCCCGCAGGTGATGCCGTAGGGCTCCGCGTGGTTTTGCAGAATCTCCGCCAGGGTGGCCTGCTGGTAGGTGACGGGCCGGGACTCGTTGTCCAGGAGCCTCGCGGCATAGCCCCGGCCGGAGACCGTGGCCGTCAGGCCGTTTCCGTCCAGGTCCACCGTGTACTCGTCCACAACGGCCCGGAGCATGACCTCCCCCTCCTCCTCCGCCACAAAGCCCGCCGCTGTTTTCAGCGCCTGCGCCATCTCCTTTTGGTAGACGAAGGTGACAGAAAAGCTGTCGCAGGGTACCGTCCCCGTGTGGGTGACCCGCCAGCTCAAAAGCGGCGGCAGCGCGAAAATCTGATGGTCCGCCGTGTAGAGTTTTCCCGTCACGGCACCTTCACCGCCTCTCCGGGGTAAATCAGATTCGGGTTTTTGATTTGGGGATTGGCCTGGATTAAGGCCGCCAGCTCCACGCCGTACTGTTTCGCCACGGCCCAGAGGGTATCCCCCTTCCGCACGGTGTGGACCCGCTGGTGTTCAGCGGCGTTTCCCGCCGCCGAAGTGCCGCCGGGGCTTCCTCCGGAGTTCCCCGCCTCCACGGCCTTAAGCCCGCCGTCATAGCCGCCCCCGTCCTCCCAGAACTCGAAGCGGTAGCGCACAAAGTCCGGCCTGGGCTCCTCCACGGCCTCCAGCGCCGCGAAGTAAGCCTTTTCCGCCTTCCAGACCGGATGAATCAAAAGCCCCGGCCCCTCCTGCTGAAAGACCCCGGCCAGCTCCTTGAAGCGCTGGTAAGCATCCTCCCCCACAAACACGCCTTCCCCCTTCAGCACCCGGTAGGAGCCTCCCAGCTCCTGCATCACGCAGGGCCCGAAGGGGACCTGGTGGACGGCGATGCGCCGCCGGTGCTCCACCGTGTACACCTCCGGATTGTGGGGCCAGGTGAACTCCTTGAACCGCATAGGCGTCAAGCGCATATGGCATCCCCCTCTCCCCGGCCCCGCCGGAGGAAATCCCCCCGGCAGGGCCGGCATCTGTCAATAAATGGTAAACCCGCCGTCATACCGCCGGGCGTCCCGCTGTACCGCCTTGGAAAGGGCCCGGGCCCCGTCCTCCGCCCGGAGGGCGGGGCTTTTCCAGCCCTCCCCCCAGGGAAAGGACCGGGCCAGCCGCGCTTCCCGTCCCGGCGCTCCATCAAGACCGCCGCCGCCAAGGCGGGCCGTCCCGGCCCCGTCCCGGCGCGGAGGGATGGAAACGCCCCCGGCGTCCCCGCCGGATTTTCTCAAGGAAGCCGGGCCCGCTTCCCCGGCGCGTCTCCCTCCGGCGGCTGTCTCCGCCGCTTCCGCCGTCCGCCTCGCCGCCGTCTCCCCTGTTCCGGCTTCCCGCCTGGCGGAGGGACCTTCAAGCGCCGTCCGGGAGCCTGTCCCCTCCCCCGCCGGGCCTTGGGCCTCCTCCTTTTGCCGGGAGGCCGCGAAAGCGCGCACCTCCGTGCCTTCGTCTCTTCGGGGCGAAAATCCCGCTCCCATGCCTCCGTCTCTTCTGGGCGAAAATCCCGCCCCCGTGCCCCCGCCTTTTCGGGCCGGAAATTCCGCCTCCTCGCCGGAAATCCCCTCCCAAGGGCCCACCGGCGTCTCCCAGGCGCCGGCTTCCCCGGCGGGGCGGAGGGCTTTTTCCGCGGCCAAAACCGTTTCCCAGGCCCCAGGGGCCCCAACCAGGGGCCCCCCGGCCTCTGCGCCCTCTTTTGCGGCGTATCGCCCGGCGCTCTGAGGGACCGCGTTCCCCCGCGCCGTCCCGGAGCCCGCCGGACTCCGCCGCCTCCCGCCCGGAAGGGCCTTCCCCTCCCAAGCGGTATCTTCCTCTCCGGGGGCTTCCCCGTCCTCCGCCCTCCCGCCGCCCAGCAGCGCCCACAGCGCCGCCCGCTGCCGTTCCAGCTCCCAGCCCAAATAGTCCACGTTCCTCACGCCCTCCAAAGCGCGGCGAACCGCGCCGCGTCAAATTCCGGGTTCACCGTCCCCGGTTCCGTGGGGCGGTCCTCCCCGGACCCGCCGTCCCGGGCCAAACGGCAAAGCAGCCGCTCCATCTGCCGCCCCGTCAGGTCCGCCAGGGCCTCCGTCTCGTCCCCATAGACCCGCTCCCCCTGAAAGAAGCAGCACTCCGACAAAATCCGCCCGTTGCAGCGAAGCACCCGTTCCAGGGGGTCCTCCGCCTCCCGGCACTGCCGCCACAGCTCCAGCAGCCGCCCCGCCGTCAGGGGCCGCAGCTCGTCAATGTCCCTCACGCCGAGGTCTCAATGCGCTTGGCCGCCACCACGGTGACCTTCTCCGCAACCATCGCGTTGAGCCGCCCGTCCTCCTCGATGCCGCTCCACTGGCAGTCGCTGTAGATGACCCGCCGGTCCGGCTTGCAGATGACCAGGGAGAAGTGGGCCAGGTCATAGAAATTGATGCCGTCGGACACGGCGTTGTCCGTTGCATAGAGCCTCGTCAGCTCCAGGGTATAGCGCTTTTGCCCCTCGATGGTGGCCACCGGCTCGCTCTCGCCGAAGGCCTCCACGCTCTGTGAGGTTTTGCTGGCCTTGGCGGTGTAGCTCTGAACCACCGCCACCTTCCTGCCGTCCATCTCCAGATAGATGTCGGCGCTGGTGGGAAATCCCGTCATGCTCCTCACGCCCCTTTCTTAAATCTCAATGTGTACCGTCAGATGCACCTGGTTCAGCCCGTGGGCCACGGCGAAGCCGAACTCCACCAGGCACACCGTGGGGTCCTCGTGGGAGGCGGAGACGCGGACCTCGTCATAGCCGTCGATGATTTCCGCCGCCAGCTTCTTCTCCAGCTCCACAATGACCTGGGAGCGGATAGCCGCCCGGTTTCGGGCGTTGTTCTTGCTGCGGGAGAAGCGGCTGCGCAGGGCGGAGCGCACGGAGGGAATCACGTCGTCCACAATCAAAATGGTGGTCAGCTCCCGCCATGTGGCGTCCGCCGCGCCGCCGGTTTTCGTCCGGGTGGTGACGCCCCGCACCGGGGACACCACTCCCGCCACGCACTCCAGGGGGGTCACGCCGCCCCGGACCAGCCGGTCGATGTCGTTGTCGGTATAGTCCTCCGCCAGCCCCGTCAGGCCCTTGAGCTTCGCCCCGTTCAGGGGTACCGCCGGGTCCGGGGCGGAGGCCGCCAGGGCCGCCACCGCCGCGGCGGCGAACACGCCGGACAGGGGCTTTCCCCCGCCGTCCAGGGCGTCGGGCCCCACCAGCACCACGCGCTCGCTGTTCAGCGCCTCCGCCCGGCTCACCAGCTCCGAAACCTCCGCCCCGGCGCAGCCCGCCACGGCGATGCGCTCATGGCGCAGGGCGGAGGCCGCCTCCACCGCGTTCCGCAGGGCCTGGTGGACCGCCTCCTCGCCGCTGTCGCAGACCAGAATCTGCGCCTCCTCCTTTTCCAGGGCGGCGAAGGCCTGGGCGTAGTCCTCCGCCGTGCCCTCCTCCGCCACCCGCACCGCCGTCACGGCGGACGCGCCGTTTTCAAACAGCAGCCGCAAAAGGGTGCTCATTCCCGCCGTCTCGTCCTCGCCGAAGACGGACACCCCGGCGGCCCAGCCCGTCACCGTCACCGGCTTTCCTGTCTCGCCCCTGGCCGCCTTGGCCGCCACGCCGATGGACCGGACCGCCCGTCCACCGGACACCACCGAGGACGTGTCATAGGCCGAGTAGACCCCCGGCCGCTCATGCAGATTGTTCACCATGCAAAACCCCTTTCAATTTGAAATCCAGGAACTCCGTCTCTTCCTCCCCGCGCTCCGCCAAAAACAGCGCCTGGCACTGAAGCGTTCCCCGCCGGAGGAAGAGCCCCGTCTGCTTCTCCCAGGCCAGGGCCTCCCACCGAAGCTCCCCGGGCCGGATGCCCTCCGGCAGCTTCCCCAGCAGCACCGCCGCCGCCGTCTCGCCGCCCGCCTCGCACTCCGCCGCCCGCTCAGCCCGGATGTCCACGGCGATGGTCCCCGCCAGGTGCTTGCCATAGACCTCCCGCGCTTCCCCGCTTGGGCCCCGGCTCTCCCCCAGATAGCCGCAAAAGCCCAGGTCCCGGCCCTCCGCCGTCTCCACGGAGACGGTGGCCAGGGCCGTTTTCCGCTCCGCCGCCCACTTGCCGGGGAAGGCGGCCTCCGCCGCCAGCCCCCCGGAGCGCAGGGCGGAAATCACCGCGTCCCGCATCTGTCTCAGCTCTTTCATTCCGCCTCCCTCGCCCGCTCCAGCACAGCCCGCCAATGGGAGAGCTCCGGGCCGATGAAATGGGGCCTTCCGCTCCGGGCCCGGAACCGCCGCCCGTTCCAGCAAACCCGGTCCCCCGCCCTCACGGCGGCCTTTCCCAGGTACAGCCACAGCCGCCCGTCCAGACCCCCGATGGGGGAGGGCTCCGGCCCCTCCTCCCTCCGCTCCGTCAGGGGCTGGAGGAAGGCCCGGACAGGCTCCACTTTTCCCTCCAGAATAAGCTCCTGCCCATAGCGGCGAAGGATCTCGTCCACCCAGCGGGTCATCCCTCCACCCCCTGGGCCCAGAGCCCCGCCGCCCGGACAAAGGGCTCCATCAGCCCCTCCGCCGCCTGGCGGAGGCTCTCCGCCCGCCTGGCCCGGTCCTGGACGCCGCCCAGGCTTACGGAGATGTCCCCGGCGGAGAAGGAGGCCGCGCCCCCCTCTGCCGCCGCCAGGTCCGCCGCCGCCGTGAAGGCGGCGGCGCAGGGCAGGGCCTCGCCGCAGTCCTCCGCCGTCACACCCTCCCGGAGCCGGGCCAGCCAGGCCCGTTCCGCCGCGGCGCACAGGGGCGGCAGCAGCGCCCGGTCCTCCCCGCCGCCAAGGGCCAGGGCCAGCTCTAAAATCCGCTCTCCCACGTCAGCTCTGGACTTCCGCGCCCAGCTTCATCGCCTTGGACGCGCCGGTGAACAGCTTGGCAAAGCCGGAGATGGAGGTGATGGCCGCCCGCTCCAGCTGGCGGTCGATGAGCTTGTCGTACTCCACCATCACCTCGCCGCCGACGACCTGCTCCAGGGCATAGCGCTTGTCCAGGCCGATGAGGGTCCCGGCGGGCATGGCGCTCGTTCTCAGCAGCTTGGCCCCCAGGGGCGTGGAGAGGGTGCCGGTGCCCTGGAAGTTCAGTCCCGTCAGGGGGTTTTGGAACTCCTTGAGCCGCAGCAGCTCCAGCATGGTGTCGCCGCCCACCAGCAGCGTGTTCATGGCAAAGGGGTCAAACTTGTTCCAAAACTCCAGCAGCGCGTCATAGCTCAAAGCGCCGCTGTGGCTGACCGCCTCCGCCGGGTTTTCGTTGCCGTCCCCCTCCAGCAGGACCTTGATGGCGTCCTGAAGGTGCATCTTCCCGATGTAGGCCCCAATCTGGCGCAGGGTGACGGAGAACAAATCCAGCCGCTGGAAGCGGATGGCCTCATAGGAGGCCACCAGCATCCGCCCCCGCTTCTGGAGCTTCACCAGGTTCTCCTGGGTGCGGACGGAGGTCTCGGGAATGGCGGCCCCCTCCGCCACCTGGAGGAGCTTTTTCTCCTCCTCCGTGGGAATGGAGGCGATGGAGCGGTAGTCCATCCCGTCGAACTTGGTCACCGTGGCGGTGATGTCCGGCAGGATGCCGCCCTCCTCCAGTCCCTGGCGCACCACCCGGGAGACGAACTCCGGGAACAGCACCGAGGACTCGGTGGTGTGGAAAAACTTCTCCACCGGGTCGCTGTCCGCCCCCTTGACGTGGATGCCGAAGCGCTTAAGCTGGCGCTGGAAGGCGTCCAGCCCCTCCAGGGGGGTGCCCCGATAGCCCTCGCTGGGGTCCAGCTCCTCCAGCGTCTTGGCGAAGCTGGTTCCGCCGCGGCCGTACATCCCCTTTTCCAGCCGCAGGTTTTCAAAATGATAGCTCATCCTCTTTCTCCTCCTTCTGTATATCCGGCACGGAGCCCCTGGCCCCGAAACCGCCCTCAAATCCGAAACGCCTCCGCGTCCTCCGCCTCCGCCGCGGCGTCCCGCCGCCGCAGCTGCACCGGGGCGGGAAACCGCCCCGCCGCCCGGGCCTCCAGGCTCTTGCGCAGCTCCAAAAGCTCCGGCTCCTCCAGCCGCTGCGCCGCCTTGGCGAAGACGCCGCCGTCCAAGCCGTCGTCCGCCAGCATGGCCAGGCGCACCACCTCCCGGCGCAGGGCCTGGAGGTACTTCCGCCCCAGCTCCGCCTCCTTGCGGAGGGTCCGGTCCCCCTCCCGCTCCTGGCCGAAGCGCTTCAGCACCCCCGCCGCCCGCTGGGCGGGCACCGCCACGAAGGACCACTCATAGGCGTCCTTAATATCCCGCAGCTCCCAAAAGCACAGCTTCCCGTCGTAAACCTGTCCCGGCACATGCCCGCAGTCCTCCGCTCCGCAGACGGAGCACACCCGCCGCCCGGCGCTGCACCCCACGCTGACCTCTTTTTTGATGCCTCCCTCGATTTCGGCAATCAGATCCTCGTTCTTCTCCGTCCGCAGAAGATAGGCCCAGCCCTTAAGCCAGCGGTACTCGTCCCCCGCCTGGGTTTTTTGGGCGCTCTCCCGCACCACCTGGGTTTTGTAAAGCCGGGCCGTCTGGCCCCCGGCGCTCCACTGGTGGTCAAAGATGCCGCTCTTGCCCACAAACAGCTCCCCCAGCCGTTCCAGGGCCTCGCCGTCAAAGCGCTCAAAGTCCCGGTCCACCTCGTTGTCGCAAAGCCGCAGGGTAAAGACATACACCTGCTCTGCCGTCAGCTCCGCCTTGGCCAGGGCGTTGATAAGGGCCAAATCCTCCGCCGCCGTGCCCCTTTGCTCCTCCATGTCCATTCCTCCCATCTCTCACGTTTCCGCCCGGTCGTTTTCAAGCCGCAGCTTCCGGGCCTGTTCCCGGTACAGCTCCGCCCGGGCCTCCTCCACCGCGTCCTGGAGGTTGATGTCGTCCCACACCACCTGGAAGCCGCAGGCATAGCCCCGCATCCGAAGCCACAGGCGGCAGACGCGCTCCACCACCGGCGTCAGGGTCCGCCGCAGGGCGGTGATCTCGGTGGTGAGCATGTCCGCCTGCTGGGAGCTCATCCGCTCCGTGGAATTCCAGCTCAGCCCCAGCAAAAAGGGCGGGATGCCCGTCTTGGCCACAACCTGCTCCAGAATCTGCCGCACGGGCACCTGGCTGTCCAGCACCGGCGCGTCCGCGCCGATGACCCGGATGCTCACATCCCCCGCCGCCACAAAGTCCCGGACGCTGCCGCCCCGGGTCTCCCGCATGGCCCGGGACCACTCCCCGGCCAGCAGCTTCCCCCGCTCCGCGGCCCCCTGGCCCCCGGGGCAGGTGACGGCGAAGCGGAGGTTCCCGCACCGCTCCCAGTTCACCCCCACGGTGTAATAAATCTTCATCAAAATATCCGCCAAAAAGGGCAAAGACCGCAGCAGCGACACTCCGTAGGGGTTCTCCGTCTCCGGGTTCAGCGGCGTGAAGAGAATCAGGTTCGGATAGGGCAGCGCCGCCATCCGCCCGCCCGCATCGGGCCCCCAGAGGGAGAAGGTCAGGGCGTTCTCCCCCTCCCGGATTTCAATGTCCTCCACCCGCCCGCACAGCAGCGCGGCAATCTCCCGGTTTCCAATGGCAGGGACGATTTCCCCCACCGCCCGCCCACAGGTCAAAAGGGAGTCTAAGTAGCAGTCCAAAAAGGCGTTCAGCCCAAACTGCCCCCGCCCTGCGGGCACGGTCCGCAGAAACTCCCCCAGCTCCCGCTCCGCCCGCCGGTCCTCACAGCGAACCGCCAGCCCTCCCGTCATGCGGATCAGCTTGTAAATCGCCGCGTCCACCACCGGCACGGCCTCCCGCACCGCCCGGTAGAGCCTTGTCTCCCCATTTCGCAGGGGCACATACTCCCCCAGCGTCCCGAAGGGGTGCTTTTCCCAGTTGCGCAGCTGCGCCGCTGCCGGCCCTGCCTCCGCCCCGGGGGCCGCCTCCCGCTTTTTCCGCCGTTTCAAAGCCCCATCTCCTCTCAAAAAACATCCTCCCGCTCCACCGCCAGGGCCGAAAAGCCGTCCTCCTCCCGGTCCCCCGCCAAATCCATGGCGAAATACCGCAGGTCGTCCATGGCGTGGTCGTCCTTTTTCCGGGGGACGTCCCGTTCTCCCCGCTGTTCCCAGCAGTATTGGGCAATCTCCCGCAGACAGTCCCCGCAGCCCCGGCAGATTGCCACCCGCCCCTGCCGGAGCAGGTCCGCCGTCACCCGGATGCCGTCGGATACGTCGTTGTCGGCCTTCACCACCTGGAAGCCCCGCCGCCGCAGGGTTTCAATGAAGCTGGCCGCCGACGGGTCCACGATGACCCGCTGAATCTCCCGTCCCCCCGCCAGCCGTTCCAAATCCTCCGCGTACTCCGCGTCGGTCCGCTGCCGCCCCGCTTTCCTGGAGTCGTAGTAAAATTCCCGGACCCGGTACCAAACTCCTTCCCGGAGTCCCCACAGCCCGAAGGAGGCCGGGTTCACCGTCCCGTAGTCCGCCGAAATCCGCCAGGCGGAAAACCCGTCCTCCGGCGCTTCCGCCGCGTCCCGGTCCGGGTCGAAGAAGTCGTACACCCGCCCCTCCGCCGCCGTCCACTCTCCCAGCACGAACCGCCGGTAAAAGGCCCCGGAGTAGTTCCGCCTATACCGCTCCCGAATCCGCTCCGGCAGCGCGGGGTTATCCTCCATGGTGAAGTGGAGCCGCAGGGCCCGCCGCTCCGCCGCCTTCAAAATCCACTCCTGGTAAAACCAGTGCTGGGGCCCCTCCGGGTTGCAGTTGAACCACAGCCGGCTTCCCGCCACGCTGCACCGGGCCACCGCCTGCTCCACAAAGGACCGGGGCATCAGCGCCGCCTCGTCCAGCAGCACCCCCGCCAGGGTGCTTCCCTGAATCAGCGCCGCGCTGGACTCGTCCCGCCCGCCAAAGAGCAAAAAGCGGTTCTCATGCCCCCGGAACCGCACGGCCAGCAGATTTTCCCCCCGCCGCTCCCGGACCTCCATGCCCAGCCGCCGCAGGACCGGGGCCAGCTCCGAAAGAAGGTTCCGCCGCACCGACGCGATGGTCTTCCCGCACACGCCGAACTGCTTCCCGTCAAAGCCCGCCTGGGCCCAGAGGAAGAAGCTCAGCCCCATGGCGAAGGTCTTCCCGCTCCGCACCGCCCCGTCGCAGATGACGGCCTCCCACTTTGGGTCCTGCCACCAGGTGAGCACCCGCAGCTGCTTGGCGGAAAATTTCAGCCCCTTACCCGCCATAGCCCTCCTCCAGCTGCCCGGCGGCGTCCTCCAGGGCCCGGTAGAGCTCCTCGGCCCCGCCGTTCCCGCTCTCCCCCAGAAGGCCGCACAGGGTCTCCAGCGCCCGCACCCGGTCCACCAGCTTCACCTCCACGCCCCCCTTGTCCGTCACCTTCAATTCCGCCACGGCGGAGAGGTCCAGCTCCCCCGGGTCCACCTCCCTGGGATTGAGGGCCAGCCGGACCGCGTCGTTGGCCCGTCCAAAGGCCAGCTGGGCCAGCCGCCGCAGGGCGTCCTCCCGCCGCAGCTCCCCCGCCGCGGCCCCCCGCATCCTCTCCAGCCGCCGCCGGACGCTTTTCGAGGCCAGCGCGGCAAAGCCGTCCTCCCGCCCCGCCGCCTCCGCCGCCTGCTCCGGGTCCATAGTCTGCAGGTACGCGGTGCAAAATACCCGGTTTTCCTTTTCTCGTTCCATCGTTCACGCTCCCCCCATATCCCGCCCCCGTTTTCCCGGATAGTTGCACGGCCCTGTACACGCGGAAAAAATTTTTTGTCCGGCGCGGGAGAAACTATGCTATACTGTTCCACATGAAACCATGACCAAGGAGGCGCTTTCCATGCTGACGCTCTTAACGGGCCGGGCCAGAACCGGCAAATCCACCGCGGTATTAAGCCGCATCGCCGCCCGCCCCGGCGGCCGGGACCAGATTCTCCTGGTGCCCGAGCACGCCTCCCACCAGGCGGAGGTGGACCTGTGCCGGACCTGCGGCGATTCCGCCAGCCGCTTTGCCGAGGTCTTGAGCTTCCGCCGCCTCTCGGACCGGGTCCTCTCCATCACCGGCGGCGCGGCCCAGGTAACCCTGGACGCCGGGGGCAAGCTCCTCACCCTGGAAAAGGCCCTGCTGGAGGTCCTGCCGGAGCTGACGGTTTACCGCCGCCCCTCCCGGAAGTCCGCCTTCCTCCGCCAGCTTCTGGACCTCTTCGACGAGCTCCGCTGCTACGAGGTCTCCCCCGAAACCCTCTACGAGCAGTCCCAGGCCATCGCCGGGGCCACCCATGACAAGCTCCGGGACCTGAGCCTTCTCTACGCCGCCTATGAGGCCCGCCTCCTCCGCCCCGGCCTGGACGCCCGGGACTATATGACCAAGCTCTGCGACAGCCTGGAGGAATCCGGCTACGCCCTGGATAAGGACATCTGCATCGACGGCTTCACCTATTTCACCGCCCAGGAGCGCCGCTGCCTCTCCGTCCTCCTCCGCCAGGCCCACTCCCTCACCGTCACCCTCCTGGGGGAGCCGGACAGCAAGGAGGAGATGTTCGAGGCCTCCCTCCGCACCCTGGACCGCCTCCGCCGCCTGGCGGAGCGGGAGGGGAAACCGGTCAGGGTGGAAACCCTCACCGCCCGGGACCCCTCCGCCCTGGGCCACCTGGAGCGCCATTTCTTCGGCGAATCCCTGCCCTATCAGGGGGACGCCCCTCAAATCCGCCTCCTCCAGGCGGACACGGTCCTCTCCGAGGTGGAGCAGACCGCCGCCGCCATCCGCCGTCTGCTTTGGGAGGGAAAATGCCGCTGCCGGGAGATCACGGTAGCCGCCCGGAACATGGAGGCCTACGAATCCGTCATCGAGACGGTGTTTGAGCGCTGGCAGATTCCCGCCTACTTAAGCCGCCGCAGCGACATTCTGGAAAAACCGGCCCTGAGCCTTCTCACCGGGGCTTTGGCCGCCGTGGGCGGGGGGTATGAGTACGACGAAATGTTCCGCTGGCTGAAAACCGGCCTTGCGGGCCTGGCCCCGGAGGAGTGCGACGAGCTGGAGAACTACGTCCTCAAGTGGGAGGTTCACGGCGGCATGTGGCTGCGGGACGTGGACTGGGCGGAGAACCCGGACGGCTACGGGGCCCCCTGGACCCAGGCGCGGGAGGCCCGGCTCGCCAAGGTCAACGCCCTGCGCCGCCGGGTCCAGGGCCCCCTCTCCCGCCTGGCGGAGGGCCTGAAAACCGGCGGGACCGCCGCCGCCAAGGTGGGGGCCCTCTATGATTTCATGGAGGAGCTCCGCCTCCAGGACGCCCTGGAAACCCAGATGAAGGCCCAGGCCCAGGCGGGCCGCCTCCAGGAGGCGGAGGAGACCGCCCAGCTGTGGGAGATTCTCTGCGGCGTGCTGGACCAGTTTGTGGAAATCGTGGGGGAGGAGCCCATGGAGCTGGAGGAGTTCACCCGCCTTCTCCGGCAGGTATTGACCCAGTACAGCGTGGGCACCATCCCCGTCTCCTTAGACCAGGTCCAGGTCTCCGGCGTGGCCCGGAACGACCGCCACACCGCCAAATACCTCTTTCTTCTGGGGGCCAACGACCATGTGCTCCCCACCCCCGGCCAGGGGGGCGGCATCCTGGGGGAGGACGACCGGGCGGAGCTGGCCCGGCGGGGCGTGGAGCTGGCCCCCACCGGCATGGACCAGATGGGCATCGAGCTCCAAAACCTCTACGCCGCCCTGGCCCAGCCCACCCAGGGGCTGACGGTCAGCTGGCCCGCCGCCGACGTCTCCGGCGCGGAGCTGCGCCCCGCCTTTGTGGTGGACCGCCTCTTATCCCTGTTCCCCGCCCTCCGCGTGGAGCGGGAGCCCGCCGCCAAGCCCTACCGGCTGACGGCCCCCCTCCCGGCCCTGGAATCCGCCGTCCCCGGCGGGACCCTCTGGCGGCGGTTGGAGGCGGTGCCCGCCTTCCGCCCCCGGCTGGAGGCCATGGCCCGGGCGGCGCATCAGACCCGGGGGTCCCTCTCCCCCGGGGCGGTCCGGGCCCTCTACGGAAAAAGCGCCGGCATGACCGCCTCCCGCTTGGAGCGCATCCGCACCTGCCACTTCTCCTATTTCATGGAGTACGGCCTCAAGGCCCGGCCCCGGACCCCCGCCGCCTTTGACGCGCCCCAAATCGGCACCTTCCTCCACTTCCTCCTGGAGCGCGTCACCCGGGACGTGCAGGCCCTGGGGGGCTTTGCCCAGGTGGATCAGGACGCCCTCCATGCCCTCATCCGCAAGTACATCGAGGAATATGTGGAAAAGGAGCTGCGCAACTTCCAGAACCGGAACGCCCGCTTCCGCTACCTCTTCGCCCGCCTGCGCACGACCGCCTACGCCGTCATTGACCAGGCGGCGGAGGAGCTCCGCCGCTCCGACTTTGTCCCCCTGGCCTTCGAGCTCTCCTTTGGAGACGGCCCGGAATCGGACCTCCCCGCCGTGGTGATCTCCGAGCCGGACGGCGAGCTGCGGGTAGGGGGCAAGGTGGACCGGGTGGACGGCTGGCTGAAGGACGGGAAGCTCTACCTCCGGGTGGTGGACTACAAGTCCGGCAAGAAGGCCTTCGACCTTGCGGCGGTCCGCATGGGCCTGGACATCCAGATGCTCCTGTACCTCTTCACCCTGCAAAGGGCGGGTCCCTCCTATTTCGGCAGGGAGATCGAGCCCGCCGGGGTCCTCTACCTCCCCGCCCGGGACGACATTCTCTCCGCCCGGCGGAACATCCCCCCGGAAAAGCTCCAGGCGGAGCGGGAAAAGCAGCTGCGCCGCTCCGGCCTCCTCCTGGCGGAGCCCCAGGTCCTTCAGGCCATGGAGCACGAGGCCCTGACGGAGCCCCGGTACCTCCCCCTCCGGGTGAACAAAAGCGGGGATCTCTCCGGGAGCCTTGCCTCCGCCGCCCAATTGGGGAAGCTGGGCCGGTATGTGGACAAGCTCCTCCGGGACATCGCCGGGGAGATCCGGGGCGGGGTCATCGACGCGGACCCCTGCTGCCACACGGAGGAGGACAGCCCCTGCCGCTACTGTGACTGGGCCCCCGCCTGCCACTTTCAGGACGGCCGGGACGGCGACCGCCTGCACTACATCCTCCCGGTGAAGCCCGGCGAGTTCTGGCAGGAGATCGAAGGAATCGAAGGAAAGGAGGCGGACTGACATGCCCGTAACCCTCACCCCCCAGCAAAAAGCCGCCGTGGAAAACCGGGGCGGGAGCCTGCTGGTCTCCGCCGCCGCCGGCTCGGGCAAGACCCGGGTCCTGGTGGACCGCCTCTTCCGCTATATCACGGAGGAACGCCGGAACATAGACGACTTTCTCATCATCACCTACACCCGGGCCGCCGCCGCGGAGCTCCGGGGCAAAATCGCCGCCGAGCTCTCCCGCCGCATGGGGGAGGACCCGGCCAACGCCCACCTCCGCCGCCAGCTCCTCCGGGTCTACCAGGCGGACATCAAAACGGTAGACGCCTTCTGCGCCGCCCTCCTCCGGGAGAATACCCACCTCCTGGCCCGGGAGGAGGACAAGCACGCCCTGACCCCGGACTTCCGGGTCCTGGACGAGGGGGAGGCCCTTGTCCTCCGCCGCCGCTGTCTGGACCGGACCCTCTCCCGGTTTTACGAGACGCTCACCCCCGGCGGCGAGCAGCTGGCGGACACCCTGGGGGCGGGCCGGGACGACTCCGCCCTGGCGGAGCTGGTGCTGGAGCTTTATGACAAGCTTCAAAGCCACGCCTCCCCCTCGGACTGGCTTCTCCGAAGCCGCGCCGCCTGGGAGTCCCCCGCCCCCTCCTTTGACGCCACCCCCTACGCCCAGGTCCTCCTGGCCTCCCTCCGCCGCCGCGCCGCCCACTGGGCGGACCAGCTCCGCCGGGGGGCGGAACGGACGGAGGGGGACGCCGCCCTCACCTCCGGCTACGGCGCGAAATTTTTGGAGTCCTCCCGGGGCTTTTACGCCCTGAGCCGGGCCCCCGGCTGGGAAGCCGCCCGGGAGCTGGCCGCCGCCGTGGCCTTCCCCAAGCTGGTTACCCCCCGGGGCCGGAAGGAGGACCCCCTGGTCCTCTCCCTGAAGCAGACCTGGGAGGGAGCCAAAGCGGCCCTCAAGCCCCTCCAGGCCTGGCTGGACGTCACCGGGGAGGAGGCCCTGGAGGACCTTGCCGCCGTGGCCCCCGCCATGCTGGCCCTGCTGGATTTGACGGCGGCGTTCTCCGCCGCCTTCCGGGCGGAAAAGCTCCGGATCAACGCCGCCGACTTCCCGGACCAGGAGCACCTGGCCCTGACCCTGCTGGTCCGCCCGGACGGCGGCCCCACAGAGCTGGGGGAGCAGGTTTCCGCCCGGTACGCCGAAATCCTGGTGGACGAGTACCAGGACACCAACGAGGTCCAAAACGCCATCTTCCGGGCCGTCTCCAAGGAGGGGAAGAACCTCTTCACCGTGGGGGACGTAAAGCAGAGCATCTACCGCTTCCGCCTGGCGGACCCCACCATCTTCCTCCGGAAGTACGCCGCCTTCAAGCCCCACAAAGAGGCCCTGGACGGCGAGGACCGGAAAATCACCCTCTCCCAGAACTTCCGTTCCCGGCAGGAGATTCTGGACGCCGCCAACTTTGTCTTTGAGAATATACTTTCCGTAGAAATGGGCGAGCTTGATTACAACGAGGACGCGGCCCTCCACTTCGGCGCGGCCTACTATCCCCCCCGGACGGACTGCCGGACGGAGTTCCATCTCCTCACCGCCCATCAAAAGTCGGCAGAGGACCCCCATCCCGTCAAAAAGCTCACCGCCGAGGCCCGCTTCGCGGCCCGCCGCATCCGGGAGCTCTTGGACGAGGGCTTCCCCGTCACCGCCCCGGACGGGACCCTCCGCCCCTGCAAGCCGGAGGACATTGTCATTCTCATGCGCTCCCCCGGCAGCCGCGTCGCGGCCTTCGCCGCCGCCCTGGCGGAGCGGGAGATCCCCTGCTCCTTCCAGGAGGACTCCGGCTTTTTTGAAACCATGGAGGTCTCTACCGCCGTGTCGTTGCTGGAGCTCATCGACAATCCCCGCCAGGACGTGCCCTTGATCTCCGTCCTCCGCTCGCCCATCTTCGGCTTCACTCCGGACCGCCTGGCGGAGATTCGCGCCGCCGCCCCCGAGGGGGATTTTTACCAGGCCGTGTCCTCCTCGGACTCCCCGGACTGCGCCGCCTTTCTGAAGACTCTGAACGCCCTGCGCCTCTCGGCCCGGGACATGAGCGTCCACCGCCTCCTCTGGCACATCTACAACACGCTGAACCTCCTGGGCCTCTATGGGGCGATGGACCGAGGGCTGGAGCGCCGGGAGAACCTCATTACCCTGGCCTGCCAGGCGGAGAAGCTGGAATCCGGCGGCTGCCGGGGCCTCTTCGCCTTCGTCACCCAGCTCCGCCGCCTGCTGGAGGAGGGAAAGGCCCCTCCCGCCGCCTCCGCGTCCGCCTCCGGGGGAGTCCGCCTCATGAGCATTCACAAGTCCAAGGGCCTGGAATTCCCCATTGTGATCCTGGCGGACCTGGACCACGCCTTTTCCCGCCAGGACTTCGACGCCTCCGTCCTGGTCCACCCGTCCCTGGGCCTGGGCCCCCGCCGGGTGGATTTGAAACGGAAGATCCGCTACCCCACCCTGGCCCGGACGGCCATCGAGGAGACCCTCCGCCGGGAGAACCTGGCGGAGGAGCAGCGGGTCCTCTACGTGGCCATGACCCGCCCCAAGGAAAAGCTGATCCTCTTGCACTCCCTCTACTTTGCCGAGACCCGCCTCCAGCGCCTGGCGGCCTCCGCCGCCCTCCCCGCGGCGCCGGAGGCCGTGGCCGCCTGCCGGACCTTTGGCGAGTGGCTGCTTCTGTGCCTTCTCTGCCGGCCGGAGGCGGAGCCCCTGCGCCGCCTGGCGGAGGCGGAGGTTCCCACCGCCCCCTGCCCCGGAGCCCCCTGGGAAGTGTTCCTCCACGACGCCGGGGACTGCCGGGAGGTTTCCCGCCCCTCCCTGGAGTCCGCCGGAGACGAACGCCCCGAGATTCCCTTCGACCCGGCGCTCCTGGCCTTTGAATACCCCTACCGCCGGGAAGCGGCCCTCCCCGCCAAGCTGACGGCCACCCAATTAAAGGGCCGTCCCCTGGACCAGGAGATCGCGGAGAACGCCGCCCACACCCCCTACCTCCGGCCCCTGTCCCAGCCCAAATTCCGCCGGGAGCAAACCGGCCTCACCCCGGCGGAAAAGGGCTCCGCCACTCACCTGGTCCTCCAGTACCTGGACTTTCAAAATTCCGGCGTCCCCGCCCAAATCGCCGCCCTGGCGGAAAAGGGCCTTCTCACGGCCCAGCAGGCCCAGGCCGTGGACGTCCCCGCCCTGGAGCGCCTCCTGGCCTCCCCCCTGGCCCGGGAGGTCCGCCAAAGCCCCCGCTGTCTCCGGGAGTACCGCTTCACCCTGCTGGTTCCCGCCCGGGAGTATGACCCCCAGGCCTCGGAGGAGGACGCCATCCTCCTCCAGGGTGTGGCGGACCTGTGCTTTGAAACGGAGGGGGGCCTGACGGTGGTGGACTTTAAAACCGACCATGTGTTCACTCCCCAGGAGATCACGGACCGGGCGGAGCGCTACCGCCCGCAGCTGGAGGCTTACAGCCTGGCCTTGACCCGGGTGCTGGAAGCCCCCGTCACCCGCCGGGTGCTCTACTTCCTCTCCCCGGGGAAGGCGGTGGACGTGTAAGCGTCTGCTAAATTTTTCCAGCGCGAAAACCGCCCAATTGGGGCAAGCTAAGGACCAGCTCGACAGGATTGGAGGGATATCCATGGCAATCGACAAAATCGCCGTCCTGCTGGCGGTCATCGGCGCGCTGAACTGGGGCGGCATCGGCCTGTTCGGCTTTGACGCCGTGGCCTGGCTCTTCGGAGGCCAGACAGCGGTGTTTTCCCGAATCATTTACGCCCTGGTGGGGCTGGCGGGTCTGTGGTGCTTGACGCTGCTGTTCCGCCTGGACCGGGAAACCGCCGCCCACCCGGCTTAACGGCGTCCAAAAAGCGAAAACCGGAGGGGAAACTCCTCTCCGGTTTTTGTGCATTGCGGAAAAGATGAACAATTTTGAAATCCCGTCCCCCGCCGTCTTTACTTCCCCGTTAAAATGCTCTATAATCGCACATAATATTTCCATAGAATGCCTGTGCAAACGGAAAGGAAGGACCCGACAAATGGAACACAAGCTCCGCGAATACGCCCGCCTCCTGGTGCGGATTGGGCTGAACCCCTATCCCGGCCAGCGGATGGTGATTTCCTCCCCGGTGGAGTGCGCCCCCTTCGCCCGCCTGTGCGCGGAGGAGGCCTATGAGGCCGGCTGCTGCGAGGTGGTGATGAACTGGACCGACGACGCCATGACCCGGATGAAATACCTCCGCGCCTCCGAGGAGGTCTTCGACGCCGTGCCCCTCTGGCGGCGGCACTTTTTCAACGACCAGGCCCTGGAGGGCACGGCCTATCTCGCCATCTCCGCCTCGGACCCGGAGAACCTCAAGGGCGTGGATTCCCAGCGCATCATCCGGGCCCAGCGGGCCAGCGGCAAGGCCCTCAAGGACTTCGACCGCCTCCAGATGTGCGGCGGCTTCCCCTGGTGCATCGCGTCGATTCCCATTCCCTCCTGGGCCGCCCGGGTCTTCCCGGACAAGGGGGAGGCGGAGGCCGTGGCGGCCCTGTGGGACGCGATTTTCTCCGCCGTCCGCGTCACCGGGGACGGCAAGGCCGTGGACCGCTGGAAAGAGCACCTCTCCACCCTGGAAAAGCGCCTGGAGAAGCTGAACGCCCTGAAATTAAAATCCCTCCATTACACCAATTCCCTGGGCACGGACCTCACCGTGGAGCTGCCCGAGGGCCACATCTGGGAGAGCGGCGGGGACCATACCCTCTCCGGCCGCAGCTATATCGCCAACATCCCCACGGAGGAGATCTTCACCTCCCCCCTGAAAACCGGGGCGAACGGCGTGGTCTATGCCTCCCTGCCCCTGGTCCACGACGGCAACGTCATCGACAAATTCCACTTCGTGGTAAAGGAGGGCAGAATCGTGGAGGCCCATGCGGAGCAGGGAGAGGAGACGCTGAAAGCCGCTGTCAGCGTGGACGAGGGCGCGGCCTACTTCGGCGAGGCGGCCCTGGTCCCCTATGACAGCCCGATTTCCAACCAGAACCTGCTCTTCTATAACACCCTCTTCGACGAGAACGCCGCCTGCCACATCGCCTTCGGCGAGGCCTACCCTTGCCTGGAGGGAGGCCAGCAGATGACCAAGGACGAATTGAAGGCCCGGGGCCTCAACGACTCCATCACCCATGTGGACTTCATGATCGGCACCCCGGACCTCTCCATCGTGGGAACCACCCGGGACGGCAGAGAGGTCCCCATCTTCATCCAGGGGAATTTTGCCCCGGAATTTTAACCGCCCGGAAAATCACATAAGGAAACGAGGAAATCACCATGCAATGCAAACTGCGAGAGACCACCCCCGACGTGCTGATCTGCGACGGCGCGAAGGTCAGCGGCGACGTGACCCTTGGAAAAGGCGTGAATATCTGGTATAACGCCGTCCTCCGGGGAGACGAGGGCGCCATCACCGTAGGCGAGGGCACCAATATCCAGGACTGCGCCGTCCTCCACGAGGAGACCCGGGTAGGCGCGGGCTGCACCATCGGCCACGGGGCCATCGTCCACGGCTGCACCGTGGGGAACAACGTCCTCATCGGCATGGGGGCCATTGTCCTCAACGGGGCGAACATCGGGGACGACTGCATCGTGGGCGCGGGGGCCCTGGTGACGGGGAAGATGGACGCCCCCGCCGGGTCCATGATTTTAGGAAGCCCCGCCAAGGTCGCCCGCCCCCTGACGGAGGCGGAAATCGCCTCCAACCGGGAGTCCGCCGAGGGCTACCTCCACGCGGCGGAAGCCTATCGCCGGGGCTGAGCCATGGACTGGAACCGAAGTCAAATCAAGCAGCGGCTGGCGGTGGTCTGCGGCGGCGTGGCCTTCTTCTGCGCCCTGCAAAACCTCCCCGCCCTGGCGGGGGCCCTGCGGTGGGTGCTGGGCGTCTTGGGCCCCTTCCTGGTGGGCGGGGCCATCGCCTTTATTCTAAACGTCCCCATGCGGGCCATCGAGGCCCGCCTCCCCAGGGGGAAGCGGTGGAAGCCCCTCCGCCGTCCCCTGGCCCTGGTCCTGACCCTGGCGGCCATGACCGGCGTGGTGACCCTGGCGGCCTGTGTCATCAGCCCCGGCATTGGCGACGCGGTGCGCTCCATCACCAGCCAGCTCCCCGCCGCCATCCGGCGGATGGAGGAGCAGCTGGCGGAGCTGGAGGCCTGGCTTCCCCAGCTGGAGACCTTCGCGGCGGGCCTGGAATTCGACTGGAAGAACCTGACGGAAAAGGCCGTCACCCTGGTCCGGGACTGGGGCGGGGGGCTGGTGTCCTCCGGCGGGGTCCTCATGGCGGGGGTGGTCAGCGGGGTCAGCACCTTTGTCATCGGCCTGATCTTCTCGTTTTACATCCTCCTGCAAAAAGAGCGCCTGGCCCGCCAGGGCCGCCAGGTGCTCTACGCCCTCCTTCCCGAGGCCTGGGCGGACAAAACCCTGGAGGTCCTCCGCCTCTCGGGCCGCACCTTCTCCAGCTTCCTCTCCGGCCAGTGCGTGGAGGCGGTGATTTTAGGGGCCCTCTTCGTGGCGGCCATGACGGTGTTCCGTATGCCCTACGCCCTGCTGGTGGGGGTTCTCATCGCCCTGACGGCCCTGATTCCCGTGGTGGGGGCCTTCATCGGCTGCGTGGTGGGGGCCCTGCTTATCGCCGTGACGAACCCCTGGCAGGCGGTGGGCTTTGTGGTCCTCTTCCTGGTGATTCAGCAGATTGAGGGGAACCTGATTTACCCCCATGTGGTGGGCAGTTCCGTGGGCCTTCCCTCCATCTGGGTGCTGGCCGCCGTCACCCTGGGCGGCAAGCTGATGGGCATTGCGGGGATGCTGTTTTTCATCCCCCTGTGCTCCGTGCTGTACGCCCTCTTCCGGGGCTTTGTCAAGGCCCGCCTGAGCGCCCGAAAAGTCCCCCCGCGAAAATGGCGGGACCCCTGAACGCGAAAAAGCCCTCCGAATCCTTCGGAGGGCCTTTCCTTTTGCCATGCGGCCCATTTCCGGCCCAGGCCCGAAATGGGAATATTCCGATAGACCGGAAACCTCTCTTTGTGGGGCCTGACCCCCTGGTCAGGCCATTCCCCCAGGCCCCTGGCGCTTCCAATCGAAACTATCAAAATTTCTCTTGACAACTTTACTTGTCAGTGCTATCCTACAATTGACAATGATACTTGTCAATCCGACAACCACTCTTGTCAAAGAAAGGAGCCCATCCATGCCCTTAACCAACCGGCTGAAAGAGCACCGGGCCCGCCTGGGGGTCAACCAGCAGCAGCTGGGGAGCCTCGCGGGGGTCTCCCGGCAGACCATCAGCCAAATTGAGCGGGGAGATTATTCCCCCTCCGTGACGCTGGCGCTGAAGCTTGCGAAGATCTGCGGCGTGCGGGTCGAAGACATCTTTACCTATCAGGAGGACGAAACCCATGAATGAGAAAAGCGAAAACCGAAAGGCCCTTCCCAAATTCACCCTGTCCCTGCTGGGCTCCTTGCTGGTGGGGGGCGTCATCGGCTTTGCCGTTGGCCTTTCCCGGGCCATGGGCCTGGATACCGCCGCCCTGGCGGAGGGGCTGAGCGCCGCCCTGGCGGCGGTTACCCCCTGGGGCATCCCCGTCACCTCGGCGCTGACCCTGGGAAGCTGCCTGGTCCTCTACCGCTCCGCCGCGAAGAAATTCGCCGCCTGGGACGGCGGGGACGAGGACGAAACCTCGGAGTCCATCGACACCGCCCTGAGCTGGGTCCTGCTCCTCAGCGCCGTACAGCTGCTGTTCAACCTGTTCTTCCTCTCCGCCTTCTGCATCTATTGGATGGACAGAGATATCCGGGCCCTGGCCCTGGTGGGCGTGTTCCTCCTCTCCTGCGGCTTTGTGATTTTTGCCCAGCAGAAGGCCGTGGACCTGACCCGCCGGATGAACCCGGAGAAGCGGGGCAGCGTCTACGACACGAAGTTTCAAAAAAAGTGGATGGACAGCTGTGACGAGTCGGAGCGCCGCCAGGTGGGCCAGGCGTGCTGCCGGGCCTATATGGTCTCCAGCCGGTTCTGCTTAGGGCTGTGGCTGGCGCTGGCGATTTTGAGCATGGTTTTTGAAGTAAGCATTCTCCCCACCCTTGTCCTGCTGCTGGTCTGGGGGGTCATGCAGGTGACCTACAGCCTGGAGTGCATCCGGCTGGGAAAAAGAAATTGAACTATACAATTCATAGCAAAAAAACCGGCGGGGCCCGCCCCCCGGCCAGGCCATCCCCCGGATTGGGGAACGGCCCGGCCAGGGGGCCGGGCCCCACAGCAGATCCTTACATTTAAGCTGTCTCTTCCGTTTCCGCTGAAAGCGCCTCCTCCGGCAGCTCCGCCGGAACCCGCGCAAAGGTGAATTTCCCGCTGGTTTTCCGCCCGTGGACAAGAATGGTGTAGTCCCCCGTTTTGGCGATGTCCACCCGCTGGTCCCCGTTCAGCGGGGCTCCCTCCAGAAGGGTGTTTCCGTCCTCGTCACTGATTTCCACCTCCAGCCAGCCGTTCCAGGTGTCGATCCGGCCCACCAGGGCGTCCCCGGCCTCCAGCCGGAGGGTGTGGGAGTCGAAGCCGTTGAAAAACTCGTAATCCATGCGGAAGCTGGTTTCGTCGGCGTAGCGGGAGCAATTACTGGCGTTGAAAAATTCCCCGTTCTCATAGGCCCAGGCGGCGGTATAGAACACCATCGCCGCCCCCACCAGCAAAAAGCAGAGAATCATCCCCAGCCAGTCGTATTTGACCCGTCCGCCGCCCCGGGCGCTGAGCAGGGTCTCCACCCCCAGGGCCACCAGAATCAGCGGCGAGGCTTTCAGCAGCCAGCCAACCTCCAGCCGGGGCCACAGCAGGGACGCCAGCATTCCGCACCCCGCCGTCACCAGGACCGCCCCCAGGGTGAAGGTCCCCACCCGGCGCTGGGGGCGGACGGCCTCACTGGCCGTCATGGTCCGCCTCCTTCTTTTCCGCAAGCTCCTTTTCGTACTTCTCCACATTGAATTCCGATTTCCACTCCAGGGTCACCGGCGCGGGCTCCTCCGGGACCTCCGGGGCCTGGGGCTCCGGCTCCTGGTGGAACTGTCCCTCCGCCTCCGTCCAGGGGGTGGATTTCATTTTGGGAGGCTCCGCCTTGGGAGGCGTGTAGGAAGGCTCCTCGTCAAAGCCGCCGCCCTTGGGGACCTTGGGGCCCTTGATGAACCAGAGGCCCACGGCGATAATCAGCACCGTCCCCAGAATCCGGGGCATATCCCAGACCAGCAGGCCATAGAGCCAGTCGAAGATGGGAAAAAGGTCTTTCAGCGTTCCCAGAAGCCGCCGGGCGAAAATCTGGTATACATTATAAAGGCCCACCACCACCAGTACCCAGCCGATAAGGCTTCCCCGGCGGCTGAGAATGCGGCTCAGCTTCCGGGAGTCCATCTCGGACATGCCGAACATGAATTCGTCCTCCGGGGCGAGCCCATCCCGAATCTGGCGGCGGAGGTTGAAGCTGTCAAAAAAGGAATACAGCCACAGCGGGGCGATAAGCACCGCCAGCACCCCCATCTCCAGAAATACTGCGATAAAGAGCAAAGCGGTGGCAATGATGGTCTGGGAGATGCCCCGCTTCATATAGCCCTGGCACATCTGCCCGCAGCCGGGGACGCAGGCCCACATCAAATGCCAGCAGCCCCGGAACAGTTTGCGTAAAAACCTCATGAGTGATTTCCTCCTTCTATGAACTGGCTGGGGCGGAACCCGTCAAAAAAGTCTGATAAACCGGATACGGTCTGACGCAGGGAGTCGCTGATTTCCCCGGTGAGGCCCGTGAGCTGCCGGGAGATGCTGGGCCGGTCCTCCGGTAAGACCGGGCGGGAAATCTGTACGCCCCCGCCGCCCCACAGCACCGTTAGGGCCAGGGTGACGGCGGCCGCGGCGGTGGCGTACCGGCTGACCGCCAGCCGGAGGGCCCGGCTCCGAATCCGGGCCCAGAGCGTCTTTTGGCAGGAGCGCTCCGGGACCAGCAGATTCCCGCCCTCCAGGGCCAGCGTATAGCGCTGTAAGCACTCGTCGCAGAACGCCAGGTGCTCCGCGATTTCCAGCCGCTCCAGCTGGTCGAAGCGGTCCTCGTTTTGCGCCAGGGCCGCCAGGGCCCGGTCGCTTAAATGTCCGTCCTCACGGAATACCATGCCTTCCACTCCTTTCCAGTGCCTCCCGGAGCAGCTTCTTGCCCCGGGAGAGCTGTGTATAAACGGTCTTCACCGGCCTGCCCAGGGCCAGGGCCGCCTCTTCAGGAGACTGCTCCTCTAAAAGGCACAGGCGGCACACCTGCCGGTAGGGCTCCTTCAGCTCCCGGATGGCCCTTAAAATGTCCGCCTCCCCGCTTCTTCGGAGCACCGCCTCCTCGGCGGGCGGGGCCAGGCCCCGGGCCAGCTCCTCCTCCCCCGGCAGGACGGTCCGCCGGTTCCAGGCGCTTTGGAGGTGGTCCTTGGCCTTGTTGGCGGCGATGCGGCTGAGCCACTGCCGCTCATAGCCCTCCGGCATGCTCTCCCGGTGGATGTAGGCGGAGAGGAAGGTCTCCTGGGTCAGGTCCTCCGCGGCCGCCGGCTCCCGGACCAGCTGGAAGCAGACGGTGTAAACCAGCCGCTCGTATTGCAGGACCAGCTCCGTAAACCGCTCCTTTGTTATAACAGCCACGCCGTCTCACCACCCCCTCCGAAGAGCCTCCGAAGCGCCTCCCCGGCGGCCCTCTGTCGTCCGACACCCATCATACGAAATGGGGCTTGCGAATTCTTCAAAATAATCGAAAAAATTTTTTCTTCGTCCCGGAGGGAGGAAGGCCGGCTCTGCCCAAACTTATTCAATATTGAATAAGTTCTATTCGTTTATGAATAAAACGACGCGAACCCGCCGCCATTTGCGCGGTTTCCACAGAAAGCGCATCCCTGTCCCTGCGATTTTCACAAAGGCCCCGGCGTCTTCTCTGCGTTCCCGGCTCCAAAATGCTACTCATTTTTGAATAACACTTCCAGATTCCGGGGACGGCCCTCTCCCAAACGTAGAAAAATCCCTCCGGTTTTTTGGCAATCTGAACAGGAAACTGGCCGGAGCGGCAGAAACTGAGGCTTGCAGAATTGGCACAGGATTTGCTATAATAACTGCCGGACAAAACGGGGCTGTCCCCGAAAAAATGAAGGAGGAACGCAAGCCATGTATCAGACCGTTCGTTATGAAAAGAAAGACCGCATCGGCATCGCCACCATCAACCGTCCCGAGGCGCTGAACGCCCTGAATTCCCAGGTGATCGCCGACCTGGAGGCGTTGATTTCGGAGGTGGAGAAGGACACGGAGCTCCGGGCCTTCATCCTCACCGGCGAGGGCCGCTCCTTCGTGGCCGGGGCCGACATCGGCGAGCAGAAGCCCATGGACGTTGGGCAGGGCCGCAAGTGGGGCCAGCGGGGCAGCGCCCTGTTCCGCCGCATCGAAAAGCTGGAGATTCCCACCATCGCGGCGGTGAACGGCTTTGCCCTGGGCGGCGGCTGTGAGATTGCCATGAGCTGCGACATCATCCTGGCCGCCGGGCCCAACGCCGAGGGCAAGGGCGGCGCGAAGTTCGGCCAGCCCGAGGTGGGCCTGGGCATCACCCCCGGCTTCTCCGGCACCCAGCGCCTCCCCCGCCGGGTGGGCGTTGCCAAGGCCAAGGAGCTGATTTTCTCCGGCAAGGTCATCGACGCCGCCGAGGCCAAGGCCATCGGCCTGGTGAACGAGGTCTACGCCCCCGAGGAGCTGCTGGACGCCGCGGTGAAAATGGCCCAGTCCTTTGCGGTGAACGCCCCCATCGCGGTGAAGTACTCCAAGGCCTGCATCGACCGGGGGATGCAGATGGACATTGACGACGGCATCGCCCTGGAAAACGAGCTCTTCGCCATGTGCTTTGCCACCGAGGACCAGAAAGAGGGCATGGGCGCCTTCCTGGAGAAGCGGAAGGAAAAGCACTTCCAGAATAAATAAGTCCCAGGGACATTTTATCACAGGAAAAGGAGTTCGGAAAGCATGAAAAAAGTTCGCGTCATCACCGCGGAAGAAGCGGCGCTGATGGTCAAGGACGGCGATACCGTCACCACCGGCGGCTTTGTCAGCTGCGCCTGTCCCGAGGCGCTGACCAAGGCGCTGGAAAAGCGTTTTGAGGAAACCGGACACCCCCGTGACCTGACCCTTTTCTTTGCCGCGGGACAGGGCCACCGGGACGGCACCGGCGGCGACCACTTCGGCGGCGAGGGCATGTGCAAACGGGTTGTGGGCGGCCACTGGGACCGGGCCCCCCGGCTGGGTGACCTGGCCCTTGCCAACAAGATTGAGGCCTATAACCTGCCCCAGGGCGTCATCACCCACATGTTCCGGGACATCGCGGCCCACAACATCGGAACCATCACCCATGTGGGCCTCTACACCTTCGCCGACCCCCGGAACGGCGGCGGCAAGCTGAACGAGTGCACCAAGGAGGACCTGGTAAAGCTGGTCAGCATCGAGGGGGAGGAGCGGCTGCTCTACAAGCCCATCCCCATCAACGTCTGCCTGATCCGGGGCAGCTACGCCGACGAGTACGGCAACTGCACGGTACATAGAGAAATCGGCCCCCTGGACGTCACCGCCCAGTGCCAGGCCACCAAGAACTCCGGCGGCATCGTCATTGTCCAGGTGGAGAAGATTGTCCAGGGCGGCACCCTGGACCCCCGGCTGGTGAAAATCCCCGGCATCTATGTGGACGCCATCGTCGTGGGCTCCCCGGAGGACAACAACCAGTGTCTGGGGATGCCCTATGACGGGGCTCTCAGCGGCGAGTTCCGCATCCCCGTGGACGACATCCCCTCCATCCCCCTGGACGCCAAGAAGATTCTGGCCCGCCGTGCGGCCATGGAGCTGCCCCAGGACGCCATCGTGAACCTGGGCACCGGCGCGCCGGAGAAAATCGCCAACGTGGCGGCGGAGGAGGGCATTTCCGACAAGATGACCCTGACGGTGGAGGCCGGAAGCATCGCGGGCGTGCCCTACGGCGGCACCCAGTTCGGCGGCGCGGCCAACTCCATGGCGATTCTGGACCACAACGTCCAGTTCGACTTCTACCAGGGCGGCGGCCTGGACGTGGCCTTCCTAGGGCTGGCGGAGACGGCCCCCAACGGGGATTTGAACGTCTCCAAGTTCGGCACCCGCCTGGCGGGCGCGGGCGGCTTCATCGACATCACCCAGAACGCGAAAAAGGTGGTCTACTGCGGTACCTTCACCGCCAAGGGATTGAAAACCGAATGCCGGGACGGCAAGCTGGTCATCACCCAGGAGGGCGCGAAGAAAAAGTTTGTCAATAAGGTGGAGCACATCACCTTCTCCGGCACCTACGCCAACAAGGTGGGCCAGCCCGTGCTGTACATCACGGAGCGGGCGGTGTTCGAGCTCCGGCCCGAGGGCGTGACCCTGATCGAGATTGCCCCGGGCATCGACCTCCAGACCCAGGTGCTGGACCAGATGGAGTTCATGCCGCAGATCAGCGAGGACCTGAAGCTCATGGACGAGCGCATCTTCCGTGACGAGCTGATGGGCCTTGCCAACGACTAAGTCCAAGGGGGACTGCGTCCCCCTTAGACGCTCCGCCGCGCCGTTGACGCGGCTCCGCTGAACCCCCTCACGTTCGCACGGCGAACGTGGCGCGCCCCATGGCGCGGGCAGTGGAGTTCCGGCCAGGCAAAGCCCGCCCGGAACGGATTTGAGGGGTGTGGCAATGCCCCATTAAAACTAGGAGGAACAAAAAATGGCCTTAATGACCCCCCAAGAATACATCGAGAGCCTGCGCAAGCTGAAGACCCGCGTGTACATGTTCGGCGAGGAGATCAAGAACTGGGTGGACCACCCCATGATCCGCCCCTCCATCAACTGCGTCGCCATGACCTACGCCCTGGCCCAGGACCCCCAGTACGCGGATCTCATGACCGTGAAGTCCAGCCTGACGGGCCGCACCGTCAACCGCTTCACCCACCTCCACCAGTCCACCGAGGACCTCATCAACAAGGTGAAGATGCAGCGTCTGCTGGGTCAGAAGACCGCTTCCTGCTTCCAGCGCTGCGTGGGCATGGACGCCTTCAACGCCGTCTTCTCCTCTACCTATGAAATCGACGAGAAATACGGCACCCACTATCACGAGAATTTCAAGAACTTCATCACCATGGTTCAGGACAACGACCTCACCGTGGACGGGGCCATGACGGACCCCAAGGGCGACCGCTCCAAGGCCCCCAGCGCTCAGGCGGACCCGGACATGTACGTCCATGTGGTGGAGCGCCGCCCCGACGGCATCGTAGTCTCGGGCGCGAAATGCCACCAGACCGGCTCCATCAACTCCCACTGGCACATCTTCATGCCCACCATCTCCATGGGCGAGGCGGATAAGGACTGGGCCGTCTCCTTCGCCTGCCCCACCGACGCCGAGGGCATGTATATGATTTACGGCCGCCAGTCCTGCGACACCCGGAAGCTGGAAGAGGGTGCGTCCATCGACGTGGGCAACGCCAAGTTCGGCGGTCAGGAGGCCCTGGTGGTGCTGGACAATGTGTTCATCCCCAACGAGTACATTTTCCTCAACGGCGAGTATGAGTTCGCCGGGATGATTGTGGAGCGCTTCGCGGGCTATCACCGCCAGAGCTACGGCGGGTGCAAGGTGGGCGTTGGCGACGTGGTCATCGGAGCCACGGCTCTTGCCGCCGAGTACAACGGCGTGGAAAAAGCCAGCGCCGTCAAGGATAAGCTCATCGAGATGACCCACCTGAACGAAACCCTCTACTGCTGCGGCATCGCCTGTTCCTCCCAGGGCTTCAAGACCAAGGCAGGGAACTACCAGATTGACCTGCTGCTTGCCAACGTCTGCAAGCAGAACGTCACCCGCTTCCCCTATGAGATTGTCCGCCTGGCCGAGGACGTGGCGGGTGGCTTGATGGTCACCATGCCCTCTCAGAAGGACTTCGAGTCCGACACGGTTGTCGGGCGGAACGGCGAGACCATCGGGGACATCTGCAACAAGTTCTTCGCCGCCCGGGAGGGCGTTTCCACCGAGGACCGCCAGCGCATCATGCGCTTCCTGGAGAATATGTGCCTGGGCGCGGCGGCGGTAGGCTACCGCACGGAGTCCATGCACGGCGCGGGCTCTCCCCAGGCCCAGCGCATCATGATTGCCCGCCAGGGCAACATCCAGGGCAAGAAGCAGCTTGCCAAGGACATCGCCGGAATCAAATAAACTGCCCCCTGTTCCTCGTCAGCCAGGTCCGGGCCCTGGAGGCCCGGACCGGACATATATGAATTTCCAAAATTTTAAATAAGGAGAGAACATCACATGGATTTCAATCTGAGCCGTGAGCACCAGCTGATCCGGAAGATGATGGCCGAGTTCACCGAAAACGAAGTGAAGCCCATCGCCGCCGAGACGGACCTGAACAGCGAGTATCCCCGGGAGAACATCGAGAAGCTGTTTGACCTGGGCGTCATGGGCATGTGCGTGCCCAAGGAGTACGGCGGCACCGGCGCGGACCCCCTGGCCTCCGCCATCTGCATCGAGGAGCTGAGCAAGCAGTGCGCCTCCACCGGCGACATCGTGGCCACCCACAACGGCCTTTGCTGCGACCCCATCCTGACCCACGGCACCGAGGAGCAGAAGAAAAAGTACCTCCCCATGCTGACCACCGGCCATAAGGTGGGCGCCTTCGCCCTGACCGAGCCCAATGCCGGTTCCGACGCCTCCAAGGGCCAGACCGAGGCCAAGCTGGAAGGCGACCACTACGTGATGAACGGCTCCAAAATCTTCATTACCAACGGCTATGTGGCGGATGTCTTCGTGGTCTTCGCCATGACCGACAAGACCAAGGGCACCAAGGGCATCTCCGCCTTCATCGTGGAGAGCGGCTTCCCCGGCTTCTCTGTGGGCAAGCACGAGGTGAAGATGGGCCTCCACGGCTCCCCCACCGCCGAGATCGTGTTCACCGACTGCATCGTCCCCAAGGAGAACATGCTGGGCAAAGAGGGCAAGGGCTTCTCCATCGCCATGCAGACCCTGGACGGCGGACGCATCGGCATCGCGGCCCAGGCCCTGGGCATCGCCGAGGGCGCGCTGAACGAGGCCAAGGAGTACACCAAGGGCCGCGTTCAGTTCGGCAAGCCCATTTCCAAGTTCCAGAACACCCAGTTCACCTTCGCCGACATGGAGATGGGCTGCGAGGCGGGCCGCCTCCTGACCTATCAGGCCGCCACCCTCAAGGGCCAGGGCGTCCGCTACACCAAGGAGGCCGCCATGGCCAAGCTCTGGTGCTCCGAGCACGCCATGAAGACCACCACCAAGGCGCTGCAGATGTTCGGCGGCTACGGCTATACCAAGGACTATCCCATGGAGCGCATGATGCGGGACGCCAAGATCACCGAGATTTACGAGGGCACGTCCGAGGTCCAGCGCATTGTCATCTCCGCGAATATGGGACTGTAAGAGGAGGAGGAAACGACTATGAAAATCATTGTCTGTGTCAAGCAGGTCCCCGATACCTCCGGCAAGGTGGCCGTCAATCCCGACGGCACCTTGAACCGGGCTTCCATGCAGACCATCACGAACCCCGACGACATGAACGCCGTGGAGGCCGCCCTGAAGCTGAAGGACGAAACCGGCTGCAAGGTGATTGTGGTCACCATGGGCCCCCCTCCCGCGGCCTCTATGCTCCGGGAGCTGATGGCCATGGGCGCGGACGAGGGCGTCCTGGTTTCCGCCCGGGAGTTCGGCGGCTCCGACACCTACGCCACCTCCCAGATTCTCGCCGCCGCCATTGACACCATCGGCGTGGAAAAAGACGACGTGGTCATGTGCGGCCGCCAGGCCATCGACGGCGACACCGCCCAGGTGGGCCCCCAGATTGCCGAGAAGCTGGGCCTGCCCCAGGTGACCTACGCCGCCGACATCCACAAGGACGGGGAAAACATCACCGTCAAGCGGATGCTGGAAGACGGCTATATGACCATCAAGGTTAAGACGCCCTGCCTCCTGACCTGCATCAAGGAGCTGAACAACCCCCGTTATATGTCCATCGGCGGCATCTACGCGACCTACAACAAGCTCCTGGAGACCTTCGACTTTGAAAAGCTCAAGGACCACAAGCTGATCGACCCCTCCACCATCGGCCTCAAGGGCTCTCCCACCAACATCTTCAAGAGCTTCACGCCCCCCCAGAAGGGCGC